>Ga0247841_10000836_pt1 | contig 76020 bp, 64 predicted proteins | sample LaCruzMarch2015__2_FD_192410 | JGI IMG/M metagenome (GOLD analysis project Ga0247841, IMG submission 192410) | Freshwater microbial communities from meromictic Lake La Cruz, Castile-La Mancha, Spain - LaCruzMarch2015_18m | ecosystem: Environmental > Aquatic > Freshwater > Lake | place: Spain... | reverse complement strand
TACTTAAATCTGTAAAGAATAGCATTTCCGGTTGAATTCCCAGTTCATTATTTATCAAACCGGTATCCAGGAATTGTAATCGGGGTGACTTTCTCAAATCCGGTTTCACAGGAATTTCAACATCTGTTGTAGGGTAAATAAGTTGAATAATTTTAGCAGCATCCAAATTTCTCATGGCTTCTCCTACCTCCCTTGACCTGTAGTTGGATTGGCCAAAATTTTGAAACTTAATACGCTGATCCATATACATGTGAGCAGTGGACATAATATGTTTGATGACTTTACGCTCTGTTTCATTGGCAGCGTATTTTTCAACATCACTCTTGTAGGTATTCCAAATACTTTCATAGACTTTGGGCAGATCTGTCATGCTTTGCTTTTCAACGAAACTACTTATCACCTCCGGCATACCGCCAACGATAGCATATTGATTAAATAAGCCAAGCAAAACTGTATGCGCAAATGATTCATAGGGTATTCTGTTAATTTGGTCAATAGCCCCCTGATGATCTATAGCTCGCAGATATTCAATAAAATTCAATGGGTGCAGGTATAAAAATTCAACTCTGCCAACCGGAAAACTTTTCACTTTTTTCATGGCAAACTCTAAAAGTGATCCGGCTGCAATTACATGCAGATCCGGAAATTCTTCATAAAAGTACCGTAGCATTTGAATGGCCATCGGTGACTCCTGTATTTCATCGATAAACAACAAAGTCCCGGCAATTGAGGTTATCGAAATATTTCTTGATAAAAACAGCGATTCTATTATTGACCTGGCCTCATTATAATTCAAAAAATATGAAGCATCTTTTGGTTTCTCTAAATTTAATAAGATACTGTACTTGTATGATTTTGCGAATTCCTTTATCAGGGTCGTTTTCCCAACCTGCCGGGCTCCCCTGATAATAAGTGGTTTGCGTCCTGAGCTTTTTTTCCATGTTTGAAGATTCGTCTCAAGATTTCTTTTAAAGATCTGCATGAGGTATAAAATTTGTATTGTTACAAAGTCAGGGTAAAATTATAAATTATTTGTAACGAAGTCAAGGGTGTTTGGTATTTATTTTGTAATAAAGTCAGGGAATGTGATAAAATATTCCCTTTACTGTCCTGCACCCAGTTCCCCCGGTTATCCAATTCGGGGGGAACAGCATGGAATTTGCAATTCCCGTTTACAGAATACTTTTTCCTGGCCGTGTTTTAAAAAAGAAGATTGGCCGATTTAGTTGCCAAAACCGAAAATTGCTATTCAGTGAAAAATTTCTCAAAAGAAAAAATTTAGTTGTTCTTAAGCAATTAAGAACTAATGCAATAACTGTTTTTACTTAGAAACAGTCTAAATTTCTATTCTATTTAGTCATATCTATTACACTATTAAATAATACTATAACAATGCATTGTATATTTGATGTGTAGAATAGAGTATAACATGACTGATATTTTTGAATATATTAATTTAGTTCATTCAGAAAAATCCAAAAGAGACTCAATTGTTGATGGTATTCTGGATGCTATTGCAAATAATGCTATCTCCAAAGGCGATCCGCTCCCGTCGGTCAATAAGTTGATCCAACGGCTTGGGGTAGCCAGGATGACTATCGTTAAAGCACTGAATATCTTAAAAGAACGGGGTATAATTTTGTCTGAGGACAGGGTTGGCTACTTTGTCAGGGACGTGAATGTGAAAAGGGAACTGAAAGTGTTTCTCTTTCTTACCGGGTTTTTTTCATACCATGAAACTTTATATAATTCTATTATCTATAACATTAGTGATCCGGATATTACTATCGATCTTTATTTTCACCACTGCAACCCGAAGATTTTTAAATCGGTGTTGCTGGAGAACCTGGGTTCTTACGGGATGTATGTGGTTACCGTTTTCGACGATCCGCAGGTTAAGGCAATTCTATCCCGTATTCCTTCTAAAAAATTGCTCCAAATTGTCCGGCCTCCTTTATTGGAGGGTGTTTCATCAATTACCCAGGATTTTTATTTTGGCCTGAAAAAATCGCTGGAAAAGCTAATAGAGAGGCTTTCGAACTATGAAAAATTCATTCTGGTTTTTCCGCTCAGGAAAGGTCATCCGGAAGTGATCAAAACCGCTTTTACTGAGTTTTGCACCGAAAACGGAATTGCCCATCACATCGAAAAAAAAGTAATCCGCGATATAATCACAAAAGGTACAGCATTTTGGGTGATCGAGGAAAGTGATTTGATTTCGCTGATCAAAATGGGTGAGGAGATGGGGTTAACTTTGGGTGATAATATTGGCATTCTTTCCTACAACGAAACTCCAATGAAAGAGATCATCCGTAACGGGATAACCGTTGTCAGTGCTGATTTTGTGAAAATGGGGCAATCAATTTCACAGTTTATAAACACCCGAAAGCCCACAACTGAAGTTTTTGTGCCTGAAATCATCCTTAGAAAATCACTATAGCAACGAAAATATGAATTGAAATATATCAACTTCACAAAAGAAATTAAATGAAAAAGATATTACTGGGAAATACAGGCGAACTGATTAGTTGCATGGGTCTGGGAACCATGTATTTCGGCTCTAATATTGACGAGCCGGCATCTTTTCAGATTCTTGATTATTATTCTGATCAAGGTGGTAGTTTTCTTGATTCTGCCAACAAATATGCAAGTTGGGTTCCTGGTTTCCACGGAGGTGAAAGCGAGACCCTCATTGGTAAATGGATGAAAAGAAAAGTCAACAGGCAAAATATGTTTATTACCTCTAAGGTTGGCTTTCCTTACGGCAGCATCACCCGGTCATTGAAAAAGGAGATCATCATTTCTGAGTGTGAAAAGAGCCTGAAACGAATGGACGTTGAAACCATTGATCTTTATTTTGCCCATGCTTACGATTCAGAAACCACTTTGGAGGAAACAATGGAAGCTTTTTTTCAACTCCAAAAAAGAGGGAAAATCCGATATTCAGGAGCAAGCAATTTTTATGGCTGGCAGCTTTCAGAGGCTAATACATTAGCAGAATACCAGGGATGGGAGGGATTTTGCTGCCTGCAGCAGCGACATACTTTTCTTGATTCATCCCTTCGGGCTTATTTTGGCAGTCAGCTTGTACTGACACCCGAAATCCAGGAACTATGCAAAAAAAGAAATATCACAATAATGGCTTATTCTCCTTTACTAAGTGGAGTATATATCAGGAATGACATGCCTGTTCCGGTTCAGTACCAAAGCACAATAAATAATAAAAGACTTGAGGTATTAAAGAAATTGTCGACTGATCTGAAAGTATCTGCAAATGCAATAGTTCTGGCCTGGATGATGCAAAGTTCGCCTATGATAATACCTGTTTTTGGGTGCAGTAGTGTTGAACAGATGAAAGAAAACCTTGGATCACTGCAACTTATCTTATCGTATGAACAGATGGATCAAATGAATACCCCCATTTTATATCCCAAAAGATAGCCATGGATACAAAACTTAAAACCAATTTTCGCTGGGTCATTTTGGCACTCCTTTTTGTGGCTACTACTATCCTGTACATCGATCGTTCGGCATTAGGAATTCTTGCTCCGGAACTTCAGAAGAGCATTGGCTGGTCCGAGGAACAATATGGTATCATTAACAGCGTATTTATGATTGCCTATGCTATCTGCTTCATTCTGATGGGGAGATTGATCGATATCTTTGGCACCCGCAAAGGATACCTGGTTTCTATCTGTATCTGGAGTCTTGCAGCACTAGGACATGCCCTGGCACGTTCCTGGATTGGATTTGCTATTGCCAGGTTTAGTCTGGCTGTAGGCCAATCCGGAAATTTTCCCTCTGCTATTAAAGCAGTTGCCGAATGGTTTCCCAAAAAAGACAGGGCACTCGCTGTGGGGATTTTTAATGGTGGCGCAAACATGGGAACCATCCTTTCACCGCTGATAATACCACCTTTGGTCATCGGATTTAATAACTGGAGGGCCGGCTTCCTTTGGACTTTCCCAATCAGCTTGATTTGGATATTGCTTTGGTTAAGATATTTCCGAAGGCCTGAGCAAAGCCCTGATGTTTCAAAGGCGGAGCTTCAGTATATTAATTCAGGTGATGTACGGGAAGAGGGTATGGAGAGGGTGAGATGGAAAGATATTCTTCCTCATCGTGGTGCCTGGGCAATTGCAGTTGCCAAATTTATGGCCGACCCGATCTGGTGGTTTTACCTTTTCTGGGGAGCCAAATTTCTGAACGAAAAGTTTGGTGTGAACCTTAAGGATATCGGACTTCCCTTTTTCACCATTTATCTGGTATCCTGGGGATTGGGTATATTCCTTGGATGGTTGTCATCAAAATTTATGAAAATGGGTTTTAGTCTTAACCAGGGTCGAAAATTTAGCTTGCTTGCCTGTGCCATTTTTGCAGTTCCTGTGTTTTTAGTCCCTCATACTTCGAATATGTGGTTCGCAGTCGGATTGATTGCCCTGGCGGCAGGTGGCCACTGCGGCTGGTCGGCCAATATCTTCAGTCTGATGTCAGATATTTTTCCAAAAAAAGCTATTGGATCAATAGCTGGATTTGGGGGTTTTGCAGGTGCAGCAGGTGGTGCCATAACAGCATTTGCTGTGGGAAGAATACTTCAGAATATTGGACCGGATGGTTATGCTATCCCTTTTGCAGTCGCCGGGTCAGGGTATCTGATTGCGCTGCTTTTTGTCCATTTGTTGGTGCCAATAATTAAAACCATAAATATTAAATGATAGAAATGAATAGCCTGGAAAGAATTCAAATGACCCTCAGTCACCAGGAGCCTGACCGGATTCCATATGATCTGGCAGGAACCACTGTTACCGCAATTACTAAGAATGCATATTTGCGGGCAATGCTGCATCGCGGGCTTTCAACCGAAATTGGCGATGATGAGATTGACCCGGTTCAACAGATTGTTACTCCATCTGAAGAAAACTTACTGCTCCTTAAATCAGATACCCGCAGGCTGGGAGCTCAACGGATTCCCGATTACCGGAATGCGAAAAGGGTAACGGGTAATCTTATCGAAGTAACTGATTTCTATGGATGCAACTGGAAATTTGAACCTGGTACTGATTTGTATTTTCATTTAGTATCTTCACCATTTGAAAGATCCCCTTCATTGTCAGGGGCTTTGCATCTACTTCCACGACCTGACTGGGATGTTTATACAAAAATTCTGCGACAAAACTTAAATGAACAAATTAAAAAAGTAGACAATTATTGTGGAATTGCTGATCGTAATACTGCCGGATTAACCGAAAACAGCCTTCGCATAAGAGGTTATGAAAACTGGTTCATGGATACAATGACCGATCCGGAAGGAGTTGAGAACCTGTTCGATATCATCGTGGAAGATAAACTCCGCTATTGGGACGCCATTATCGACTGGGCCCTCGAAACAGGTAATGAGCATATGATAAGTGTTATTTCAGAATGTGATGACCTTGGTTCGCAGACTACCACAATAATTGATCCTGATCAGCTAAGAAAGCTGGTAATTCCACGTTTTAAAACTATCTTTAGCCATGTAAAAACCCGGTTACCTCATTTAAAAACTTTTATGCACAGTTGTGGAGCTATCCGTGATATATTGCCCGATTTGATTGAGGCGGGACTGGACATTCTTAATCCTGTACAGTTCACTGCTTCTGGAATGAACCTGAAAGAGTTAAAGCGGGATTTTGGTGATTACATTACTTTTTGGGGAGGGGGAGTTGATACCCAGTCAACCCTAAATAATGGAAGTCCTGATCAGGTAGCTGATGAAGTAAAACGTATCATCGATATCCTTGCTCCTGGTGGCGGATTTGTTTTTGCACCGGTTCACAATATCCAGGACGATGTTCCTGCCGAAAACTTCTGGGCAATGTGGGATACCCTCCAGGAATATGGAATATATTAACAAATAATACCTATATTGACATGAACAAATCAAGGATTATTATTGCAATTATCATGTTGGCTTTTTGCCTGCAAACAGTTTCCGGAATAAATGGCAGAAGTCTGAAAAACCCGTTTTTTATTTTCAATAATGGAATGAACAAACAGGGTCAACCTTTTATTCCATATGATGAACAGGCTTCAATTCTGAAGAAATACGGATTTGATGGCATTGAACATCGCGAAACGGAGGGAATTCTGGAATTAAAAGATGCTCTCAATAAAAATGGCCTGAAAATTTTTGCAGACTATATGAAAATCGACATTGATCAGCAGGAACCCTATCTCCCTGAATGGAAACAGGTTATTCCGAAATTAAAAGGGACAGGAATTATCCTTTGGGTTCATATACACTCTGCAAAATACAAACCCTCCGATGCGGCTGCAGATGAGCTAATTATTCCTATATTACAGGAACTTGCCGATTTTTCAAAACCTTATGGTATACGTTTGGCTATATATCATCATGCCGGATTTATTGCCGAAAAGGCAGAAGATTCTTATCGCATTGCATCAAAGTGCAACCGTGAGAATATAGGATCAGTTTTTAATCTGTGCCATTTCCTGAAGACAGACTCCGAAGTAAATCTTGAAAATGTGATTAATCTTACCCTTCCAAAACTATTTGCAGTATCCATCAGCGGGGCTGATGCAGGCGATACCAGAAATATGAATTGGGACCGTTTGATACAACCTCTGGGAAAAGGGACATTCGATGTTTACCGGGTTGTTGAATTATTGGTTGATAAAGGGTTTAAAGGGCCAATCGGAGTCCAGTGTTTTAATCTTAAGGAGGCACCCGAAACTTATCTGAAACAAAGCAGTGAGGCCATAAAAGCTTTCAAACAAAAATATTCAGTCAATATAAATACAATTTCCCGCGAAGAAAAGAAAGAAGGCTGGGAGCTTTTATTTGACGGAAAAAAAACCGATAAGTGGCGCGGAATAAACCAGAAATCATTCCCCGCTAAGGGATGGAGAGTGGAAAACGGTAACTTAATTGCTGATGTTCAGGGAGGTGCAGAATCTGGAAACGGTGGTGACATTATTACACAGAAGCAATATGGAAACTTTATATTAAAATGGGAATGGCGTATGGAAACCAAAGGAGGTAACAGTGGTGTGAAATACTTCGTTCAGGAAGGGATTGCCAATAGCAAAGGATATGGTTACGGGCTCGAATACCAGCTTCTTGACGATAATAATCATCCATGGATGATCGAAGGAAAAATGAAACCCAATGATTATCACACTATTGGCGCATTATATGAGTTATATCCTGCTTCACCTGACAAACAGCCCAGCCCACTTGGATTATGGAATGAAAGTATGATTATAAGCAATGGAAGCCATGCGGAACATTGGTTAAACGGGCAGAAAATACTGGAATACGAAAGGGGAGGAGCCGATTTTTTGGCAAAGGTAGCTGCAAGCAAATTTAAGGATATTAACGGTTATGGCATTTCGTCAAAAGGCCATCTCCTATTACAGGACCATGGAAGTATTATACTTTTCAGAAACATTAAAATCAGGGAATTAAAAAAATAGAAAGACAATGGAACGAAGAGATTTTGTCAAAACAGCAGCTGTCGGGAGTATTAGCCTGGCAAGCGCACCAACAATTTTAACCGGCAATAACTGGAAGGGTGCAAATGATAGGGTCAATATAGCTGTCATAGGTGTCGGAGGACAGGGACAGGTTCACATCTCATCTTATCAGGAATTAAAAAACGCTGAAGTGATCGCAATTTGCGATGTTGATGCTAATTTATTCCCTGATAGGGTGAAAAGACATTTTACTGATAAAGGCTTAAGAGAACCCACGCTCTATCAGGATCTGAGAAAGTTGTATGAAAACAAAGAAATTGATGCGGTTTCAATAGTTACTCCCAATCACTGGCACGCATTAGCGTCAATATGGGCCATCCAGGCCGGGAAACATGTATCAGTAGAGAAACCTTGCTGCCATAATTTGTTTGAAGGTCAGAAACTGGTTGAAGCAGCTCGTAAATACAAGGTTATCGTTCAGGACGGGGCAGAACAGCGGAGCAATCCTTGTGCAATAAGCATGGCAGAATATCTCCACTCAGGGAAATTAGGAGAAGTGTATATGGCAAAGGGGATGTGCTACAAATGGCGGCAATCTATTGGAAAATATCCTGACGGGCCCATGCTCCCCGATGAGAAATTCGCTCTGACTCTGGGAAGCAAAGGCATTGATAAACCTTACACCCGCGATTATCTTAAAAATGTGGATTATAATATATGGCAGGGCCCGGCCAGGGAACAACCCTTTAACCGGAACCGGTTCCACTACAACTGGCACTGGAACTGGGAATACGGGAATGGCGACATCGGAAATCAGGGAGTTCATGAAATGGATATTGCCAGATGGGGACTGGGAGTAAAACTACCTGTGAAAATTGCTGCCTTAGGAGGGCATTTCATGTTCGACGATGCCCAGAATACTCCTAATCAGTTAATGGTTCTTTTTGAGTTTCCAAATGAGAATGGCAAGGGTGACAAGAAAAGAATATTACAGTTTGAAGTCCGGCACTGGATGACCAATACCGAAGGATTTCAACACCCGGTGGAAGAAAAAAATAATTCTTATATGACAAGTGCGACAAACAATATTGGTAACCTTTTTTGGGGTTCAGAAGGATTCATGAGTAAAAATGTCAATGAATGGCAGGTTTATAAGGGTAAAGAGGCAAAACTGGCAGAAACGGGAAGCGGCCTTGGCAATCACTATGAAAACTTCATAAATGCCATCACTGCCAATGATCAGGTTTTAGCTAAAGCGAATATTGAAGAAGGATTTTATTCTTGTGCACTTGCCCATTTAGCCAACATTGCATATCGCTTAGGCAGAAGTCTGGAGTTTGATCCTGATAAACTGAAATTTAAAAATGACCCGGAGGCCGATTCTTTGTTGACAAGGCAATACAGAGCACCTTTTGTGGTTCCGGATCATGTTTAAATATAATTGAGAATAGTAATATAATGACACAAACTTCCGGATAATACAAAAAGATGAAATATGACATGATTATATTTCATCTTTTTTCTTTGATAAAAAATGGCCCCTGATGTGTAGAAAATGCCGCCTGCCAGAAGCCATAACAGACCAGGAGTAACCATACTGTCTATTAATGGTTTAATGGCAAATATAACAACCCAGCCCATTAGCAAATAGGCGGCAGTTGATATCAGGGAATAACGTCCCGTAAAGAAAAATTTCATAATTATTCCTGTAACCGCTATTATCCAGACAACACAAAGGAGAACAATGCCCCATATTCCCCCAATAGAAAGCAACGAAATTGGGGTATAAGTTCCTGCTATTAGCAGATAAATAGCAGAATGATCAAAAACATTAAGCCGCTTTTTCAATCCCGGATCTTTAGCCGAATGGTACATTGTCGAGGCAAGATAGAGTGTTAATAATCCGGTACAATAGATCAGATAACTGCCAATCCGCAGAAGGTTTCTTTCCTGCAGAGACCTGGACAACAATATAATCGACCCAAATGTTGCAAGTATAAATCCGATTGCATGTGTGATTGCATTCAGGAACTCCTCATCTGTAGTTTGTGCCCTGTCGTTGTGCATATATTATTGATTATTTACGATTTGTTAACAATTTGTTAATAAATGTTATTTGTTTAAATATTAATGCTTTAATACGGTAAATATTGTAAAATTCTTTACTTATGTTCTGATTATATTGTGAATGTTAAAATAAGTGAAAACTTCCTTCCAAAAAATGAATAAAATTCCTTAATTTTATTATATTTGCATAATTAAGCATATTTAAATAAATATGAAAAGTAGAGTTATTATTTAAATATTAAAATTTCTTATTTATGAAAAAACTTAGCTTAAGTGTTGCCGTATTATTTATATGCTACGCTTTAACTTTTGCTCAGGAAAAATCAAAATCCGGGTCTGACAAACAATGGGAAATTGGCTTAAATGCAGGTGTTGCAAATTTTGCAGGTGAGTATAATATGCTTAAAGATTCTCGTTTTAACCATTCCAATGACTGGAAAACGCATTTGGATTTTGGAATCGGTGCCTCTGTGAAAAAGAATTTTACTCATGTCTTTGCTTTGGAATTTGGTTGGAATTATTCAAATTTAGCAGGTGCCTGGAATAAAAACAATACACCAATGGCCGATTTTAAAACTGAAGTGAATGAATATGATTTAAATTCGGTCTGGAATATCAATAATCTTTTCTCAAAAAATAAATTTGACCGTAAAGTATACTGGTATGCGAAATTAGGGGTTGGTGCCACTCATTTGTGGAAAAAAGAGGGTGCATATCCTTTGGATAAAGATCACTGGAACCTTCCGACAATTCCTCTGGGAACAGGTTTGGTAATCCGTTTAACTGACAATATAAAATTAAATCTGGGAACCCAATGGAGCTGGATCAAGACCGACAGACTTGACGGAAATGTAACTCCATCGAATCCTACCAACACGAAACCCGGAAATACCTTAGCTGATATCTACGGCACGAAACTTTATACACATGCCGGTTTATCCTATTCGTTTGGAAAGAAGAAAAAGAAACCTGTACCTGTTGTTGAAGCTCCAAAACCTCAACCAAAACCGGAACCGAAACCGGAGCCAAGACCAGAACCAAAGCAGGAGGTTAAAGTTGTTAAGCCTGCTGTAATAGGTAATATTTACAAGGTTTACTTTGCATTTGACAAATGGAATCTTAACAGTCAGGCTACCGCTGATCTTGATCGGCTGGCAAAGGATATGCTTGATAACCTTACGGTTTATGTCGAAATAAAATCACATACTGACTCCAGGGGTCCGGCAAGTTATAATATGAAACTTTCTGAAAAACGAGGTAAATCAGTTATTGATTATCTTGTCAGTAAAGGGATTAGCATTTCAAAAATTAATGCCCTCGCCTTTGGTGAAACCCGGTTAGTTAATAAGTGTGCTGACGGTGTTCCATGCACTAAAGCCGAACATGCACTTAATCGCAGGACTGAGACCATCGTTGTTGAATAGTCAATTTGAAATTTGACCTGTAAAGGTGAACCAGGATAAATAAAAAGAGAGATTGTCATTTGGCAGTCTCTCTTTTGCATTCAGGATTTAGTAGCTGTAAGTTATGAATATTGAATTATGAGAAGAATTGGATTATTATCTGATACCCATAGTTTCCTCGATGAAAGAATCCTGGCTTTTCTTGGAGAATGTGACGAGGTCTGGCATGCCGGTGACATCGGGAATATCGAAACTGCTCAAAAACTAGCGGAAATGAGACCTTTAAGAGCTGTTTGCGGCAATATTGACGGAACAGATCTGCGTCGGGAATATCCAATGCGTCTGAGGTTTTTTTGTGAAGAGGTTGATGTTCTGATGGTTCATATTGGAGGATACCCCGGGCACTATTTCAGGGAAGTGCGGAAAGAGATAATTCAATACACTCCAAAATTGTTAATATCAGGGCATTCACATATTCTGAAGGTGATCTATGACGCTAAGTTTAAATTATTATATATTAATCCGGGAGCCGCCGGGATTCAGGGATTTCATCAAACCAGGACCATGGTTCGCTTTATTATTGAAAAAGATATAATAAAAGATTTAGAAGTCATTGAACTGGGGCAAAAAGGGATTATCACTGTGTAATTCAAATTAATAGGAAATTCTAAATGCCAGATTAAGACCAACGGAATTGAACTTACCATCATCAAAACCAGCAAAAATTCCAAGATTAGCTGATAACAATACTTCAAGCAGGGTGTATCCTACTTCAAGATAATTGCGGGTCACCGGCGAAGTATAATAACTGATCCAGACCATCTCACGCCATAAAGTGTTGCTTAAGCCCGGAAGATATTTCAGGGCAATATAAGGGGCTCTTACTGACAGGTGGGCCTCTAAATATTTATCCGAAGTACTTAAGGAATAATACCCGGGCAGAAAAAATGCATGGCGGTATTCTTTCAGAAGGATCGGACTTGTCTGAGTCCGGGCATGTGCAAAATCAGAGAAATGAATCCTGGAACTATTTGGAAACCAACTACCATGAAGGTCAGCTGCAATACTCGAAGTTGGGCTCCACTCTTTGCTGTACTGGAATCCGGCACTTAAATAATCGAAGTCAGATACACTCGAAAACAGATTCATAATCCCTTTTTTGTATTCAAAATAGAAAGTCGGATAATTGGAATGAGACATTGTTTTAACACCATTAATAATTCTGTAGTAATAATCAGGAGTGTACTCAATTTTAAATCCAATTATTGTATTTATTTGATCTTCAATAGATTGATTTGATATTTCTTTATTTGTCGGGATATTTGGCTTGAAATTGTCTCCATTTTTAAAAAATGAGTAATTGGTTGAATTTTGCAATTGCCTGATATTATTCCATTTAATACCTGTTGTAAGTATTAGTCCATTCACAATATCAATATTGTTGTTGACATTAATGAAACGGTTCTCATAGAAACGGCCAAAATTCTCTTTGTAAAAAAGCGAAGCGACTGAATTGATAAAAGGGTGGACCGCTTCGGTCAAGGGATTGAAATCCAGAGTATTTCTCCCCGCCGAAAGTTCCAGATTGCCTCTTTTAAGAGAAGAATAGGAATAACTGACATTCCCTGTTCCCAGAAAAGCATCCCTGTTAAAGGCATAAGCGAGATAAGTTGAAAGTGTCAGTGAATTACCAGGTTTGATTTTTTTTGTAAAAGCAATCCTTTGTGATGCCTTCCATCCGTCAACAGCGTTGAAACTTATCATCCTGGTTGATATTAGTCCATCCCAACTTATTGACCAGCTGCTGTCTTTCAATGACCGGCGTATTCCGAAAAATATTGGATTCAATCTTCCGAAGTCTCGTTTATGACTAACCATTGAAGTTGTATCGGGGATATTTATTTTTGTTACTAAACTTAGTGAATCCCGCTGCCGGAAACTGTTAATTTCTTCAAATGAAAGCGGGATGGGACGCATCTCTGCCCAGTAACTTGTATCACGGTTGTTTGCGCCTTTGTCAACAATTACTTTGACTTCATCTTTAACTTCAAGCGATTTCAAGGAATCAGGCTTGTTTATATTATTTTGTTGTGCCATTAACCTGGAAAGTTTATTCATGTCCCTGTTGGTAAGCCTGTCCTTCTCCAATAAATTCGCAATTTTGGAACCACTTTTACTAACAGGTTGACCATCAGATATTTTTGCGGGTATTGCAGACTTATTCGTTGTATTATTGATCTTGTCGGGTAAATTTGATTTGATCCCAATCATTGCAAGTAATTGTTCGTTTGCCTTCAATTTTTTATACATAATTGATGCACAGAATCTTGCACTTCCTTTAACTCCCATCATCCCTCCGTTAAAGGTGTAATCGTGACCCACAGGCAACCAGACACCCGGCAACACTTCATCATAAACCAGCCGGAAGCTGACAACTCCGAATGGCGTATCAAAACTTAAATCTGCTTTATAGAGGCACCATAAATCTTCGATAATATAAATATAACCTTCAAAGAGTTGTTTACTCTTTCTTTTAGGGGTCACCTTTATTTTATTCACTGTGTATTTTCCTTCCTTCGAAAAACCTTCATACCTGAAATTATAGTACGAAAAGGCATTCTTACTTAAAGGTGTGAAAAGTATATCGATATTGTCCTGATAAAGACTTGCTCCGAGAAATTCGTTTACTGAAAAATCTACAACTTTAGGGAATGTGGAATTAACAGAACGGATTTCCTGTTCATATTTATCGGGAGCAGTAAAATTAATCAGACTAATTGATTCGTTAACAAGCACATCACCCGATTTCACATCAATTTCCCTTTTACTGAGCTGATTGCGTATCAATGCCGGAATTTTCTCAAATTTTACTGTTCCCTTGATGTATACATCGGCACTGTAGGATAAGATCTGATTGAGATGCGCGAACGAGAGTCCAATAACATTGCGGATAATTGGGTAGGCAGGATCTTCACCGGTATCTTTTATTTCAATCTGGTTAAGCTGAATGACTTGTTCTTCCAGGATAACGGTTACTGCGTTAACCTGTGTGGTCAGTTTGATCGTTTCGGTCTTGGGTATAAATCCTAAACTCGCGAAGTTGGCTGTATATACTCCTGCCGGCAGGTCCAACTCAAATTTTCCATCTTCATTGGTTGTTGTTCCCAGCGACAACTCTTTAATAAAAACAGTCGCGTAGGGGATAGGAACACCATCCTTACCCGTGATAAAACCTTTCAGGTTATGGGAATAAGCAGATAGTTTACTAAATATAAGTACTATGACTATTATAAATCTAAAGTCAACTCTCATGATTATTATCCTAATGGATCATTAATGATATTAAGATAACAAACATAAGGCGCAAAATGATTAACCGGAATTAATATGAATTTACTATTGTGATAAAATCTTCTGCCTTTAGAGAGGCTCCTCCAATAAGTCCCCCGTCAATGTCAGCCTGGGTAAATAATTCACCAGCGTTGCTGGCACTACAGGAACCTCCGTAGAGGATTGAAATTTCTCCGGCAACTTTCTCACCGTATTTTTTTGCAATTAAACCCCTTATGTAAGCAAGCATATCCTGGGCCTGTTGTGTGGAAGCCGTTTTACCTGTGCCTATTGCCCAGATCGGTTCGTAGGCAATAACAACTTTAAGCATTTTTTCTTCAGGTAATAAAAAGATAGTCTCTTCGAGCTGCTGTCTGACAAATTGATTTTCTGTTCCAGCTTCCCGAATTGATAAAGCTTCACCACAGCAAAAGATTGGGGTCAATTCATATTCAAGGGCCAGAGCAAGTTTTTTATTAAGAGTCTCACTCGTTTCGTGGTAATATTCCCTCCGTTCGGAATGGCCAAGAATGACGTATGTCGCACCTGCTGATTTAATCATCGGGGCTGAAACTTCTCCGGTAAATGCACCCTTTAGTTCGGCAGCGCAGTTCTGAGATGCAACATTAATTCTGTTATGATCAACTATATCAACTACACTTACAAGATGTGTGAAAGGGATTCCCAAAACTACTGCCACATCTTTTGCACCTTTAGCTATAACAAGTTCATTTACTCTTTTTGCCAGTTCAACACCCTCTTTTACTGTTGTATTGCATTTCCAGTTTCCGGCTACAATTTTCTTTCTCATTAACCTGATATTTTAAATAATTACTAATTAAACGTTTAATTGCCATAATAGAACTGCAAAGATAAAACTTAAAGAGAATGATTGAAATTTGCCCGCACTTCAGATCATCAATTTAACTTTTTGTTCATTTTTGCCTTTATAAACAGTTCAGCTTCTTCAGGTGTCGGAAAATCATTGAAGTGCCATTTCCCGATAATCGTCCCCTTTTTTAAAAGTATCAGGCCCGGGTTTGAACGTATGATAGTTTTTAAAGTGGTCTGGTCAGCAAACATCATCTCATATTCAGGAAGTTGTTCAAGCTGGTATTTTCTAAGTGCTGCCCCTGTGGTCGATGTGAGTCCAATGATATGATATCCCTTGCTTTTTGCCCATTTCGCAAGTGTATTTAGTCCATTTTGCTTCCCCGGTGAAGATTTTTCCAGATCATAGGTAATCACGATATAAGTAAATATGGTATCCTTAAGATAATTATCCGTGACATTCTGCTGATCGGCAGTTTGTATGGAAAAATCATGTATTGGTGGCCGGTATCCCTCCTTTATAAGCAGGGGAGGATCCATTTTTTCAAATTTCCAGTTAAGGGTGTCCTGCCATGGAAAATCCCGGTCATTGAATTTTTTTATTTCATTGGATTTCAGATTGCGGTAATAATAGGTGGTTAACCAAACATCTGAAGGTGCATTGTCAGGAATACTCATTGCTTCGGGAATGTTAACGCCCACCCTGTAAGGTCGGAAATCAATAAGAGGTTCATGATTATATGACCAGTAGATAGCTGATATATAGGTTAAGAGCAGGATGAAGAATACCGTCCTGCGATATTTCTCAGAAAGGAAAAATATCAGCTCCTTTCTTTTTATAAACAACAATATAGCAAGGATTATCAACGGAATATTTTTATAAAACGTTTGCCAATTGCTGATAACAAAAGCATCACCAAAACAACCACAGTCGGTAACGGGATTTTTCAGGGCAATATACAGGGTTAACGGAGTGAAAAAAAGCATGAATGCAAAGACAAGTTTTGTTGAAAGTCTTATCAGAACTCCGGTCAATAACCCAATCCCAATTATAAACTCTACAAAAGGCAATAAAAAAGCACTTGGGAAAGCTAAAAAATCAAACACGTTAAGTTGAAGCGCTTCGAAATAGTCGCTGAGTTTATATTGAAATCCCATCGGATCAATACCTTTTACAAATCCTGAAAAAACAAACACTATACCCACCAGCCATCTAACATTCACAAGCAACTTTAACTTCATATCATTCAAATTCAAGTTTTATCAGGCCAAATATTGCATAGTTTATCATATCGAGATAATTAGCATCCAAACCTTCAGAAATAATAGTAATACCTTGATTGTCTTCGATTTGCTTAGTTCTTTTTATCTTCATTAAAATAAGGTCAGTATATGAACTGATTCTCATTTGTCGCCAGGCCTCACCATAATCATGGTTTTTTGCCAGCATAAGATTCCTGGCCTTATTAAGGTTATCGATGAATTTTTGCTCAGCAATATCCGCAGGAAGTTCGTCTTCTGAAGATCCCAGTTCAAGCTGGATCAATGCCATCGCGCAATAATTAACTATGCCTATAAATTCAGAACGTGCATCCTCATCTATTCTGGCAATACCCTTTTCTTCTATGCTTCTTATCCTCTGAGCTTTGATAAATATCTGATCGGTCATCGATTTTGGCCGGAGAATACGCCATGCCGTTCCGTAATCTTTCATCTTCTTTACAAATACGTCGTGGCAAATACCGATTATATAATCAAATTGTTGATTCGTTTTATCCATAGATTATTGTTGAACCATAAAAGTATTAAAAATTAAGAAATGGGTGTGACAATTATTCTTAATTTTGTGTTAAATTCGAAAATGTTATTCATTAAAAACGATAGCAGTTACTTTAAGAAAAAGAGTACCCTCAATATTAAAGGGAATGTGATTGATTTGAGTACACCCGTGGTAATGGGAATATTAAATGTTACTCCGGACTCATTCTACGACGGAGGTTGCTATACCACAGATATTGAAATTGTAAAACGTGCTTCTCAGATTATTCATGAAGGTGGGCAATTTATTGATATTGGATCAATGTCTACGCGTCCTGGTGCAATGGAAATATCACCGGAGGAAGAACTTGCCCGGTTGTTACCGGCTGTCAGGGCGGTAACAGGTGAATTTCCGGATGCTTTACTTTCAATAGATAGTTACCGTTCTGAAGTTATTAAAATAATTTACAATGAAATAGGCGATTTTGTTGTTAATGATATTTCTGGAGGGACATTTGACAATAAAATGTTTGAAACTGTGGCCGCCCTGCATCTGCCATATATCCTGATGCACACTAAAGGCAAGAGTTCCACAATGCAAAACAGACCTGTTTATGAGGATGTTATTAAAGAAATATTCTTGTTCCTATCTGCACAGGTTGAAAAGTTAAAGCTATTGGGCGTATGCGACATTTTAATTGACCCCGGATTTGGGTTCGGTAAAACAGCAGCACATAATTATGAGTTGCTGAACCGCTTAGATGCATTTAAGGTTTTTGAATTACCATTAATAGCAGGTGTTTCGCGTAAATCAATGATATGGAAAGAATTGAATATTTCGCCCAAAGAAAGTCTAAATGGTACGACTGTTCTCAATACTATTGCGTTATTAGGGGGATGTGACATTTTGAGGGTCCACGATGTAAAAGAAGCTGTTGAGGCCATTAGATTAGTTGGTAAAATTAAAACTACAGCTAAATGATTGATTTATTCATCCAGGTCAGATTGCTTGATGTAATTGATATATTTCTTGTCGCAATTATTTTTTATGAAATATACAAACTTGTCAAAGGAACAGTAGCATTCAATATTTTCCTTGGGATATTTATCATTTTTGTTGTCTGGCTTATAGTGAAGTCTCTGAAAATGGAATTGCTTGGATCAATTCTAGGGCAACTTTTCGGTGTTGGTGTGATTGCTATTATAATCGTATTTCAACAGGAAGTCCGAAGGTTTTTACTAATGCTTGGTAGTCGTTACCGTGCTAACCGGCGTTTTTCGCTGAAAAACCTTTTTTCAAATCAATTTAATATTGCATCTGAAACCAGTATGCATGCCATCATAGATGCATGCCGGCAAATGTCAGAAAACCGTACCGGGGCACTTATCGTTGTTGCCCGCGAAAGCGAATTACGCGAGTATATTGAAACAGGTGAAAACATTGATGCCGCAATAACCTCTGAGCTTATCAGAAATATTTTTTTTAAAAACTCACCACTTCACGATGGGGCAATGATCATATCCCTTAACCGGATTAAAGCCGTCCGATGTATATTACCATTATCTCAAAAGCTTGAAATAAACCCTGTTCTGGGTTTGCGACATAGGGCAGCGATTGGCATTTCAGAACAGACCGATGCTTTTGTGATTATTGTGAGTGAAGAAACCGGCCGTATTTCAACCTCATGTAACGGGGAACTGATTGTTGACATTTTGGCGGATGACATATTTAGAATCCTTGAAACCAGTAATAAATAGCAGGTTATTGAAGGAGAATCAAAATGAAAAGGAAATGTAAATATTTTATACCTGTAACAGGAATATTGCCGGTTTTTTGTTAATCTCTGGAACACCTTTTTTCCATTGTGCAACTGTCTGAGTTTTAATATATTCTGTTGCCAGGGTCAGATCGCAGGCAACACAAAGCCTTGTCTGATCATTTAAGGTATTTATAAGATCACAAAGTAATTGTATGTTCCTATATGGAGTTTCAATGAATATCTGAGTTTGTTTCTCAATTCCTGATCGTTTTTCAATCTCTTTTATCGCTTTTGTCCTTGCAGCCGGTTTAACCGGAATATAGCCAATAAAAGCAAAATTTTGACCGTTCATTCCTGAGGCCATAAGAGAGAGTAAAATGGAGGATGGACCAACCAGCGGAATTACCCGGATATTCATGATATGTGCAAGCCTGACAACTTCGGCTCCCGGATCAGCAATTCCCGGGCATCCTGCTTCAGATATTATTCCGACATCATAACCATTAATGACAGGTTTGAGGTATTCCTCAATTTCCCGGTTGTCGGTATGCTGATTTAATTCAAAAAATTGCAGGTCGTCAATAATAAACTGCGGGTACAGTTTAAGCAGGTACCGGCGGGCACTCCTGATATTTTCGACGATAAAATACTTAATCACTTTAACAACGGCAGAAACTTCCTGTGGAATCACATTTGTAATATCAGATTCTCCCAGGGTGGCCGGTATAAGGTAAAGATTGCCCATAATTCAATTTTTGCCAAAGGTAAGGAATTATGGTTGTTTACTATTTTTCCATTAGATACAAAATGTGAAAAGGCAAAAAAGTTTTGGTTAAAAATGTTTTTTAATGTATGTTTGATCAATAATGACAGGAAGATAATGAGAATAACCGTTTTGGGTACCGGAACATCTCAGGGGGTGCCCGTTATTGGGTGTAATTGTGGTGTTTGCCAATCTGATGATTCAAAGGATAAGCGGTTAAGAAGCGCTATTATGGTTGAAAACGGATCTACGAGAATTGTCGTGGATGTCGGTCCCGATTTCCGGCAGCAGATGTTACGTAATAAGGTTGATAACCTCGATGCTATTCTCCTAACCCATGAACATGCTGATCATATTTTTGGACTTGATGATATCCGGAGTTTCAACTGGTTGAGAAAATCTCCGATGGATGTATATTGCGAACCGCGTGTACAGGAAAACCTAAAAAAAATATTCACATACGTTTTTGCCGGAAATAAGTATCCGGGTACACCACAGATGGATTTGATTAATCTTAACGAAAAAGATTTCAGAATTGGATCTATAGATATAACTCCCATAAGGGTTTATCATTATCAATTACCTGTGTATGGATTTCGTTTTGGTTTGTTTGCTTATCTGACAGATTTTAATGCTATTGAAAATAAGGAGATTGAAAAATTATTTGGGATTGATACGCTCATTATAGGCGCATTAAGAAAAACTACCCATATTTCACACCTGAACCTTGCAGGTGCGCTGGATCTTATCCATAAAATTGCCCCACGGAGGGCGTTTCTTACACATATGAGTCACGAAATGGGAAAACACCGCTATTTGATTTCTAAATTGCCATCAAACGTTGAACCCGGTTATGACGGATTAGTGCTGGAAATATAATAACCCAATTTTATGAAGGTGTCTCAAAAGTAAAAAATCTCTTCCGTGTTTTCTTCTGAAAGGAACCATGACCGTTCTTATTTGGTTAGGGAACGGATAATATTCTGGGTATCAATTGCTATCATAAGCTCTTCATTTGTCGGTACAACCATCACTTTTACCCTTGAATGCTCATTACTGATTATACGTTCTTCACCTCTTAATCCTTCATTGATCTGATTATTTATTGAAATACCAAGAAATTCAAGGTCTTCGCATACTCCGGCACGTGTGATGTCAGAGTTTTCACCCAGGCCGCCTGTGAATACCAGCACATCCACTCCACCCATTGCTGCGGCATACGCCCCTATATATTTTCTGATCCGGTAATTTAACATTTTAATTGCGAGAAGACAACGTTCATCACCTTTATCTGCTGCAGAACAGATTTCACGCATGTCGGATGCAATACCTGATATTCCCAATAATCCACTATGTTTATTGAAAAGTATTGACGCCGATTTAGTACCAATTTTCTCTTTGTCCATAATAAACGTAACTGCGCCCATATCGATATCCCCTGAACGTGTCCCCATTATCAATCCTTCAACCGGAGTAAAACCCATTGATGTATCGATTGATTCGCCGTATTTTATGGCACATGCCGAGGCTCCGTTGCCAAGATGGCAGGTTATTATCTTAACTTTTGCCGGATCAGCTTTCAAAATTTCACATGCCCTGCTCGATACGTATCTGTGGCTTGTCCCATGAAAACCATATCTCCGGATTCCGTATTTTTTATACAATGCATATGGAATTGCATACATAAAGGCATGCTGTGGCATTGTATGATGAAATGCAGTATCAAAAACTGCTACTTGTGGAATTTCGGGGATAAGCGACCTAACTGCATATATCCCCTTCAGGTTTGGCGGATTGTGCAATGGCGCAAGTTCACAAAACTTTTCGAGTTCCTGGGTTACCTCTTCTGTTATCAAAACACTCTCACTGAATTTTTCACCTCCGTGAACAACCCTGTGACCGACGGCATTTATCTCGTTAAGCGATTTTATGCAGCCATGTTTTGGGCTCGACAATACACCAAGAATATATTCTATCCCAATCTTATGATCGAGAATCTCCCCTTCAAAAAGTACTTTTTGTCCGGATTCTTTTTCATGTTTAAGGAACGAACCTTTCATTCCAATCTTTTCAACAATTCCTTTAGCAAGGACACGGTTTTCATCAAGCGAAAAAAACTGGTATTTTATTGATGAGCTTCCGCAGTTAATCACTAATATTTTCATTAATTAAATTATTTGTTAATATATTTTCCGGATAATTGATATGTGTCAGGACTATAATTTTTCATTTGATAAGGGCCCGGTTCCGACAATTTTACCATTCACATCGTACTTGTAGAACCCGCAACATGTATGTACTCCAAAACGCTTCGCCCTGTTCAGTTTTTTAATTACAGGTGATGCCATATACCGCGGGTCGCCGAACTCAGTATAAAGATTTTCCATCCAACGGTTTATTTTGTCAATCCCAAGGATATCAGCTAACTCAAATGGACCAAAACGCATTCCAAAACCAACTTTCCATACTGAGTCAATATCTACCATAGTGCCAACACCTTCCAGAAGTACTTCACACGCTTCGTTTAACAGGGCCGTATAAAGACGTATAGAGATAAGTCCGGCCGATTCTTCAACAGGAATTGCCTGCCTGTCTACCATTTTGACAAATTTCAGTACACTATTATAAACCTCCTCAGAGGTGTACATACCTTTCACCACTTCACATACCCTTGCTTCAGGTGACTGGACGAAGAAATGTAGACTTACACAACGTTCGCGATGTTTCAACTCTGATGATAGTTCAGTAATAATAATGGTAGTTGAGTTGGTAGCAATTATGCATTCAGGTGTGACCACTTCTTCTATTTTTCTGAAAACTTCTTTACGTTCGGTAATTTTTCGCTCGCTTGCCTCAGCCCTGATAGCTTCAATCACAAAATCACAGTCTTTAAGGTCCTTATAATCAAGGCTCCCTTTTATCCTTGACAGAATTAACTTTTTCTCTCCCTGGGTCATTCCCCAGTTATCAATACGGCGGTCCAATACGATGCTCAATCTGTTGTAGGCATTCTGAATCCTATCTTCAGATAACTCAATAAAAACTACTTCCATCCCGTTAGCACTCGCTATCCTCGCAATATTTTGTCCGTCTTTTCCGCATCCGACAATCCCGATTTTGGAGAAAAGAGTCCGCTGTTGATGTTTCTTGCTTAATCCGAAATCCTCAATCGGTTCAATAATAATATCTTCCATTTTGAAAGTTCTTATGTTTATATTCTAAATTAATCTATTGAATAATAGTTAGCAATATCATTTTCACCTTAACCAGCCTGGTTTGAGGTGATCGCTACCATATTGACAATATCGCTTACAGAGCATCCTCTGGAAAGATCGTTAATTGGCGCAGCCATACCTTGAAGAACGGGACCTATTGCTTCTGCACCGGCGAGCCGTTGAACAAGTTTGTATCCGATATTAGCGGCTTCCAGTCCAGGAAATATAAGGACATTAGCTCTGCCAGCAACATTGCTTCCTGGTGATTTTAACAGGCCAATTTCCTTCACAAGAGCAGCATCAAGCTGCATTTCACCGTCGATCATCAGTTCAGGGGACATTTCTCTGGCAATTTGAGTAGCATTGACTACTTTGGTTGCGAGCGGATGTTTAGCACTCCCCTTTGTAGAAAATGAGAGCATTGCAATCCGGGGTTCAATATTGGCTATTGCCTTGGCAGTTACAGCAGTGGTTACGGCTATTTCGGCAAGTTGTCTTTCGTCAGGATCTGGCATAACTGCACAATCAGCAAATATCAAAATCCCGTTGTCGCCTATTTCTTCATTTTTAAAAATCATGAAGAATACCCCTGAGACGACACTAACTCCAGGCCGTGTCTTTACATATTGCAGGGCTGGACGAAGTACATCTCCGGTTGCGTTAATAGCTCCTGCAATTTCTCCGTCAGCATCGCCTGCCTTGATCATAACAGGACCGAAAACCAACGGATCATTTAAAGATTCAAGTGCAGCTTCAATAGTTAATCCTTTGTTTTTACGGATCTCAACCATCATTTCCGCATATTGCTGTCTTTTGTCATTTGTCACTGGATCAATAATTTCAGCTCCTGCAATATCTATTCCTTCTTTTTTTGCCAGCTCATCTATTATTGTTGAATCTCCAAGTAAAATAATTCTGGCTAATTTTTCTTTTAGTATAATTTCTGTTGCTCTTAAGGTACGTATTTCACCCCCTTCGGCAAGAACAATTCTATTATTAAGCTTACGCGCCCTCTCTTTTATTTGGTCGATTAATTCCATCGTATAGGTTTTAAAACATTTGAACTTGATTATCAAATGTACGCGAAATTACAGAATTTTTTATGATATTTGTCAATGAAGAATAATCAATTTTAAAATCAATTTATTATGTTTAAAATTCAGACCCTTAACAAGATCGACAAGGAAGGCCTTCAGGTATTTCCTGCCTCATCCTATGAAATTACTGGCGAAATTTCTGAACCTGACGCCATAGTTCTGCGAAGTTTTAATATGCACGACATGAATATTCCCGGATCCGTAAAGGCGATTGCAAGGGCGGGTGCAGGTGTGAACAATATTCCTATCGCGAAATGTACTGAAAAAGGCATCGTTGTTTTTAATACCCCCGGAGCCAATGCAAATGGTGTAAAGGAGTTGGTGATTGCCGGTTTGTTACTGGCTTCACGCGATATTATCGGCGGTGTAAATTGGGCAAAGACCCTGACAGATGAAGGGGACAAGGTTCCTGCACTTATTGAAAAAGGTAAAGCCAATTTTGGCGGAAGCGAAATAAAAGGAAAGACACTTGCGGTAATTGGTCTGGGGGCCATTGGTGTTCTTGTGGCAAATGCAGCCCAATCACTTGGAATGCATGTTGTTGGCTACGATCCTTATATTTTGGTCGAACATGCCTGGAATTTACATCGCGACATCGTTCGTGCCCGCAGTATCGAATCCTTGTTGGCTAAGGCTGATTTTGTAACACTTCAAATACCTCTGATGAGTGAAACAAACGGTTTTATTGATTCTGAAAAGATCAAACTTATGAAGGACGGTGTGAAGATCCTGAACTTTGCCCGCGGTGAACTGGTCGTTGATGCCGATATAAAAAGTGCACTCGAAACAGGTAAAGTGGAAGCCTATTTTACAGATTTCCCTAACGCTGAACTTTTAAAAATGAATAAAGTCGTGGCTATTCCTCACCTTGGGGCTTCAACCAACGAATCGGAGGTAAATTGTGCAATTATGGCTGCTGAACAAATAAGGAATTTTTTCGAAAACGGGAATATACGGAACTCTGTAAATTTTCCGGCAGCTGAGATGGACCGCAATAACGGGGCACGTCTTTTAGTCACCAATAAAAATATTCCTAACATAATCAGCCAGATTTCTACAATTCTGGCACAAGCCGGTATTAACATTGATAATATGTTGAATAAAAATAAAGGCGATATTGCATATAATATCATAGATACTAGTAATAAAGTCCTTTCAGAAGATATCATTAATAAGGTAAAATCAATTGAAGGGGTGTTTATGGTCAGGACCTTACAGGCGAAATAACCCTTCGGTCGGTTTTAAACCCCTGAAGTGGTAACTGAGAGAAGGAAAGACAGAGAGATGCCAGTCGCAAGCAGCCAGTTGCTCCCGAAAATTCAGCGATTTTTTAGAGTATAACTGTTTTAAATAATGGAGCTTTATGGATTTGAATATGAGTGAGATGCTGAAATATTTACTCTTATAAAAAATGTCGGTGACCGATGTATTTTTATTTAGGTTTGATATTGATGAAAAATAAGGTAATAAGGTAAAAATCACATACATTGCTTTTCTACTAAGGTTAACACAGTGAAAATAAGGTTTTTCTGTTTAAAATAACCTTATTTTTATTCTTAAACCTTAGTAGCAAGGTTAACAAAGAAAAAAAACCTTATTACCTTCTTAATAATAAAAAATAATACCGCCATATTTAATTCTATGGAAACATTAATTAACAAACTACAAATGAGTATATTATATAATTAACACTAAATTGGGACCTATTGAAAAATCGCTGAAACTTCGGGACCAGCAGCTAATTCGTCAATTAATTAAATATCGACTTAAAATTTTTTCACTAATAATCAATAACAATTTTAATGAGCAATTTCATAACAAACAAAGCAGCAGACAATATTCGTATACTCTCTGCTGCAATGGTCGAGAAAGCCAATTCGGGACATCCCGGGGGTGCTATGGGTGGCGCTGATTTCATAAACATTCTTTTTACCGAATTTATCCAATATGATCCCATTGAGATGACATGGCCATTCCGGGACAGGTTTTTTCTCGATCCGGGACATATGTCGCCTATGCTTTATTCCGTCCTGGCACTTGCGGGAAACTATACCATGGACGATCTGAAAAACTTCCGTCAGTGGGGATCAGTAACCCCGGGTCATCCGGAAGTTGATCCGGAGCGTGGTGTCGAGAATACCTCCGGACCATTGGGCCAGGGGCATACAATGGCTGTAGGTGCTGCAATAGCCGAACGGTTTATGGTAGCACGTTTTGGCGAATGGATGGCTCATAAAACATACACATTTATATCAGATGGAGGTGTTCAGGAGGAAATTTCGCAGGGTGCGGGCCGGCTGGCAGGCTATCTGGGATTAAATAACCTGATAATGTTTTATGATTCCAATGATATTCAACTTTCTACTGAAACAAAGGCTGTTACGGCTGAAGATACCGGAATGAAATATAAATCATGGGGTTGGAATGTCCTGACTATTGATGGAAACGATCCGGATGAAATACGTGGCGCCCTTAAAACTGCCCTGACGGAAAAACTGAGGCCGACAATAATCATTGGCAAAACAATTATGGGTAAAGGGTCTGTCAGGGAGGACGGGTCCAATTTTGAACGCCAATGCTCGACTCACGGACAACCGTTAACCCACGCCGGGGCTTCATTCAAAAAAACCATTGCCAATCTGGGGGGTGATCCCGAAAATCCATTTGTTATCTTTTCTGAAGTGGCAGAACTCTATGCCAAACGTCGGGAAACTTTAAAAGCCTGGGCTAATACGAAAAATGACGAGGAAGATGTCTGGGCATCTGCAAATCCGGTGCTGGCAGCTAAACTCGACAAATTTTTGTCAGGTGACGCCCCGGAATTTGACTATTCTAAAATTGTCCAAAAAGCAGGGGCCGCAACACGGAATGCTTCTGCCACAATCCTTGCGGCTTTTGCAAAAGAAATTGACAATATGATTGTCTCCTCCGCGGACCTGTCAAATTCTGATAAGACCGATGGGTTCCTGAATAACACAAAAGCATTTAAGAACGGAGATTTTACTGGTGCCTTTCTTCAGGCTGGGGTTTGTGAACTTACAATGGCTGCAATAATGAACGGAATCGCACTCCACGGCGGAATCATCGCTGCCTGCGGAACTTTCTTCGTATTCTCCGATTATATGAAGCCCGCATTGCGCATGGCTGCCCTAATGGAACTGCCTGTGAAATATATCTGGACGCACGATGCTTTCCGTGTTGGCGAAGATGGGCCTACTCATCAGCCGGTGGAACATGAAGCTCAGCTCCGTCTTATGGAACACCTAAAAAACCACCATGGCGAAAATTCTGCATTGGTACTACGCCCTGCTGATGCCCAGGAAACAACTGTGGCATGGCAACTTGCGCTTGAAAACACAAGTACTCCTACTGCATTGATACTTTCAAGACAAAACATCAAAGACCTGCCGGCCTCAACCACTCGTGCTGAAGAGGCTAAACAAGCGTCAAAAGGAGCTTATGCGGTTGAAGATTGTGAAAATCCGACGATAATCCTTGTAGCATCGGGTTCGGAAGTAGCTTCCCTGGTCGAAGGGGCTGTTTTGTTACGTGAGCGCGATGGACTGAAAGTCCGCATAGTTTCTGCTCCTTCTGAAGGACTTTTCCGTAACCAGGATAAAGCATATCAGGAGAGTGTGTTGCCGCATAATGTCCCGAAGTTTGGACTGACAGCCGGGTTGCCTGTTACACTTCGAGGTCTTGTTGGCGATTCAGGGGCAATCTGGGGTTTAAGTTCATTCGGTTTTTCTGCCCCGTATGATGTTCTTGACAAACAGTTGGGTTTCACTGCAGAAAATATCTACAATCAGGTAAAGGCATTTCTGGCCTAACGGGGGTTACATATTTCCAGTAAAAACGGGCATCTGTTGGTGCCCGTTTTATTTTATATTCCTTACAATTGTTTAATGTTTTCTATAAACATTTGTCCTCTCCGTGGTCGGGATAGAAACTAAAAAATCAAATCACTTTTTCGTTAGAAATAGAATAATTGTATCTTTTAAAGCTCATTTATTGTTCTATCCATTCAAATAAGTATTCGTTCTTAAATTCAATTTCAAAGGCCTTTAAAAATGCTTCGTATTCGTTTTTGAATGTACGTTTCTTATGGTGTTCTTTTTGATTTGAAATATACTGGATTACCTCGGCTAATTGAGAATGACTATATGAAAAGGCACCAAATCCTTCCTGCCATTCGAATTTAAAGGATGTGAATTTTTTATCATTAATTAAAGCATTAGATGATTTTTTCACTTCACGCAACAAATCTGACAGGCAACAGGTTGGTTTCATCCCGATTAAAAAGTGAATGTGATTTTGGATACCATTAATTGCGAGCATTTTTTGCCTTTTATTTTGCACAATACCTGTAATATATTTAAAGATCTCTTCTTCCCAATCAGGTTGAATCAGTGCATTACGGTTTTTCACAGCAAAAATAATCTGTATATAAATTTGAGTGTATGTATCAGCCATCATATAAAAAGATTAGACCTGAAAAATAAAGCTAGTGAAATAATTTTTCAATTCAAACCCAGCGGGTTTGAATGTTTATAGAAAGATGAAATAAGCAAGAAACATATGACTCCCGACCGGAGTCATATGTTGGAAATTAACCTTTTTTCTATAAGCATATGACCTCTTCGAGGTCTTTTGTATTTTTAAAAATTATGAATTCCAAAGCCGAAACAAATTCCGATCGCTGAAATTCCGTTTTAATCAGATGGAGGTTATCTTATTGCAATTCGCCTTGCATCGCAGGAGTTGGAACCGGCATTGAAGCTGGTGTGACGGAGTCATTAAGTAAAAACAGGTTATAGCGTGTGGCATCGTTCTGGAATAGTAGTTTGGCGCATTGGCATACGAGCGACATCTTTGTCCAAACGAAGTTGAGTGCTGTTATACGCTTGTTTGCATCGAACGAGTGCCCCTTCTTGGCTTTCTGCAGCGCAATCTCCTTACTGACGATACCCTCAGCCATGGTTGCCAACGATTCAATCTCTGATTCCTTCATTCCTTGTAACATTAACGCTTGTTTGTATTCCGGAACCTATGCCTGATTATATGTGGTTCTTTGAAGGACCGGGAGTTTAAGCTGACTTCTGTGAGATGCCTGGTACTGGGGCTGTCCCATTAACTTTAACATCTTCGGGGTGTTTCATGATCTAAGAATTTAAGTTGGTAAAAACTGTTGATAGTTATGCAGTTAAGATTATGCTTAAGTAAATATACGAAAAATAAATGAATTTTTTGGGGAAATTTTTAAAGAATATAGGGTTTTGTGAAAATAAAGATTGGTATTGAGCGTCACTCCGGAAATAGTTTTCACCAGCTTTTAGGTCAGCTCCGCTGCAAGGAAGATTTACGCCAACATTCCGAAGCAGTTTGACAGCGCGACTGAGAAATCTTCAGCAACATTGACTCTTCTGGTCTCCCCATCGAAGCAATTTGTCTGCCCGGACAAATTGCTTCGATAGGCTGGCCGATGTCTTCAATGCTCAGACATAAAACTTTAGTCTGCTCCGAAAGTCAAAAATAACAAAAAGTCTATTTGCCGGATAGCTTATCCTGAAACCAGAGGTTTCATATATTTATAGAGATCAATGAATTAGCCCGATATTCGACTCCGACTGGAGTCGAATATGGTAACAAGACATATTTTCTATACACATTTTACCTCTCTGAGGTCTAAGAATATACTTATCGGTGTGGACTCAAACTTCAGCATTCAGTGAAATATTCACCTTGTAGTGTAATGAATTTTCAGTCCTGGGCATGAAAGATTTTAGTGGGGGGGGGTAAAGGCATTTAACAGTTCAACCGGAAGTGCGTTCAAATCAAACATAATTATTAAATGGCTGATTAATACTGTCAGAATAGTGCCGAATCTGCTTTCTTTAAATTCGGCAATCGTTTACTCGTTGTTCAATATTATTTAAAAGCTATGAGAATTCTTTTTACATTAACTTTTTCTCAATCTGATACCTTACCAGATTGTTCAGCTCCTCAGGGTTCAGTTCCTCAGGAATTATTGCCGGAAGAAATTCAACAGTGATTTTTGTCCTCCTGATTCTCATTTTATCATTCGGATCGCCATAATAAGCTCCTGATATCGCAATAGGTACCACCGGAATAGCTAATTCAGTACTTAATATTGCGTAGGTCTTTTTAAATGTTCCCAGCTCACCTGTCACTGTTCTAGTACCTTCAGGAAAAATAAGGATTTTCTTGCCAAGCTTAACTACTTCTGCCATTTTATGGATAGATTCCTTCAAATCCTTTGCAAGGTCCATAACAATTATATTGGTCCTGCGTGCCAGATATTTACTTATTGGCCCTTTAACATGGTCCTTTTTTGCATAGGCATAGGTATTTTTCAATGTCTTTTTATCAAGATAAGAGAGGACAAGAAAAGCATCGAGTTTACTTTGATGATTTGGTGCAAAAAAGCAAGGCCCTTCAGGTATGTTTTCAAATCCTATTCCTTCGGTCTTTATAAAGATATTAACAACTGAACGAACCGAACGGACTATTGTTCCGAGTAAAAATGAATATTTTGGCAGGTCAACTTCTGTATTTTCTTTCAGGTTACCTGTCCAGCTGGCATTTTCCTGTTTATGAAAGAGTTTATTGGCCCCGATATACTCAGCAAATGTATGAACAGAAGGAAATTTCATCAATTGATCTTCGCCCATCTTAATGCCAAAGGTATTTTCGATGAAATGCATCAGGCTCAATTTACCCAGGGAATCGAGGGCTATATCGAAAACCAGGTGATCTTCGGGTGAAATATCCATATCAACCTGTGATTCAATGAATGATTTCACTGCCCGGTACTCATCAGTATCCGGATCTTTGGTTTTGGGTTTTTCACTTTCTGTCTGATTAATAAGTTCCTCCAGTTTAAACCGTTGAAGCTTTGAAAGACGTGTTCTCGGTAAATCTGTCTTAACCAGGGTAAATTGCATAATACGTTTATAGGAACTAATCCCCTCATTAAAAGGTGATATAACCGATTCCCTGAACCAATTCAGAATATCTTCTATTTTATTGTCTGACAGGTATTGGTAATCAGGGAAAATAGCAGCGTGCAACATCTCTTTGTACATAAATACCCCGGCCTCTTTAATTGCAGGTGAAAAGCTGTCAAGTTTCATTTCGAGTTCTACCGGATTAATATTCTTCCCGTTAGCCAAAACAATTATCTCTTTCTTCCTTCCGGTTATATATAAGTAACCACCTTTTTCAACCCTCCCAAGATCACCTGTATAAAGCCATCCGTCCCTGATTATTTCCGCGGTCTCTTCGGGCCGGTTGTAATATCCTTTCATGATATTTGGCCCTTTGGCCACAATTTCACCATCCCTTATCTCAACCGTAAGACCAGGTAATGCCTGACCTGTTGAACCGATTTTTACTTTTCCGGGCCTTGGGAATGTGATCATTGGGGCAGCCTCTGTCATTCCAAACCCTTCAAGAATATCGAACCCAATCGTATGAAAGAATTTCCCCACCTCTTTATTCAGTGCAGCACCTCCGGCAATCATAAACTGTAAGTGCCCGCCAAGTCCGTTATGGATTTTTTTGAAAAGGATTTTCCCCATCTTTCTGCTTCCTGTGAAATATACAAGGCCCAAAAAAGCCCTCGCTACAAAACTTTTGTTGATTTTAGCCATGAGGCCACGATACATTAGCTCATATAGTCTCGGAACACCAATCATTACACTTACCTGATTGTCGGCCAATGTTTTCATAAGATCGGGTGTCTGCATCGAAGGGGAAACTACGAGGGTTCCACCTGCGTAGAGGGGAACCATCATAGAACCTACAAGCGGAAATACATGATGCAACGGGAGGAGGACTAAAACCTGGCTTCCGGCGTGAAATATTTTTGCATCAATCACTGCGTTCATGTTCGCTATAATATTGGTATATGATAGCATTACCCCTTTGGGACTTCCTGTAGTTCCGGAAGTATATATAATTACGGCAGTAGTATCATCGTCTTCCGGACCAGTCCACTCACTTTCTTTTTGATTTGAATCGGGAGAAAGATCTTCAAAAACGACAATTTTTGGCTGAAAGGAGATTTTTTGTTTTACCTGGTTGTAAATATCTTCCATTGCCCTGCTGATAAACAGTATTTCCGGCTGACAATCATCAATGATATAGGCAACATCCCCGGCAGAGGACATATAATCAATAGGAACGGCAATACAATTGCACTGAAGTGCCGCATAGAAGGTATAGATCCACTCCAACCGGTTTTCAGAATAAATTCCTACTTTTTTAATGTTTTGATTTTGAATAGCTAACGAATATTGCTGAACCTGTTTCAGCAATTCACTTCCGGTAATGTTCTGATTGGCAGTGATGATGTAATTTTTACCCAGGTTATCCCTGCTGATAATTGGTTTCGACATAAGCTTTAATAGAGTTGTGATTTAATAACAGAAGAGTATTAGTTTAACCGTCTTGCATTTTACTTCATACAATGGTCAGCCTATAAAAGAAAAATCTGACCCAGATCATTTGTTAATAAAGAGCTGGTACAAAGTAATAAATTATTGATATAAAATCAAAGATCAGTTATTGTAATTAGATCAAGTTCGATTCATTTATTAAATTTGTGACGGACCTAAAATCTTAAAATATGTCAGGACACAGTAAATGGTCAAAAATTAAAAGGAAAAAGGGTGCGCTGGATGCAAAGAGATCAAATATTTTTTCCAGGTTATCAAAGGAGATTACTGTTGCGGTCAAAGAGGGGGGAGTTAGTGATCCCTCGATGAACGCGAGGTTACGTATTGCGGTTATGAACGCCAAAGGCCAGAATATGCCTAAAGACAATATCGACAGGGCCATCAGCAAAGGGGAAAAGGATGGAAATGATCTTGCAGAGATATTTTTAGAAGGTTATGGGGCAGGAAGGGTAGCCGTATTCGTTGAGTGTCTGAGCGATAACAATAACAGGACTGTAGCCGATATCCGTCATATTTTCAACAAGCGCGGCGGAGGCCTCGCTACAAAAGGTTCACTTAATTTCATTTTTGAAAGGAAAGGAGTTTTCACAATTCCTGCTAAAGAACGGATCAACATTGATGAGCTGGAGCTTGAATTTATTGAAGCAGGAGCTGAAGATATTGAGATAGAGGATGATATCATCATCGTAACTACAGCACTGGAAGACTTCGGAAACTTCAACAGAAAATTGGAGGAACTACGCATTGAACCGCAAAAGGCAGAACTACAACGAATTCCTGGTGTCGAAAAGCATCTTCCTGTCTCAGAAGCAAAAACAGTACTACGGATGATAGAGGAATTGGAAGAGAATGAGGACGTACAGAATGTATATCATAACCTCGAAATGACCGAAGAACTGGAGAAGGCCCTGGAAGAAGAGATTTAAGGTTAAAGGTTAAAGGTTAAAGGTTAAAGGGTAAAGGTTTAAGGTTAAAGGGTAAAGGTTAAAGGGTAAAGGGTAAAGGGTAAAGGTTAAAGGTTAAAGGGTAAAGGGTAAAGGTTAAAGGGTAAAGGGTAAAGGGTAAAGTTAAAAAACAGAACAAATGGATTCGATACTACAAAACCTAAAAAATGAATTGCAAGGCAGATTGTTCAATTTTGCTGTGGAAGTGATAAGATTAATCAGAAATCTTCCCAAAGGGATCGAATATAATGTTATTAGTTATCAATTAATAAAAGCTGCCACATCAGCTGGCGCCAATTACGATGAAGCGCAGGGGGCCGTATCCAAGGCAGATTTTGCAAATAAAATTGGAATATCATTGAAAGAGATGCGAGAGGCAAACTATTGGATACGGCTTATAATCCCGACCACTGAAAAAAATGATACGTGGATTGAAATGCGCAAGGAATCCCTTGAGTTGATGAATATTCTGGGTAGCATCTATTCAAAAACCTCAGTAAGAAGATAATGATATCCGGTATTTTAACCTTTAACCTTTAACCTTTATCCTTTATCCTTTATCCTTTATCCTTAATTAAACCATTATGAGACGTAAAATTGTTATTGCTTCATTGGTAGTTGCAACATTGATCATCATTGTCATTTCACAGTATCCCAAGCTCTTTATTGCTACCGGTTATGGTGCAAAGACAATGGCAACAGCGGTTTTTCTTGCCGGAAGAGATCCACAGATCGTAAGTTTGACGGATCTGAATTATTCGATTGTGAAATATACAAGGAGTATTATTGATTTTGAAAAAAAATCAGTGACCACATCTATTTTGGGAATGGCCAAACAGACAGCTGTTTATCGTGAAGGTTTTGGCTGTACCCTGATTGGTGATCTTCAGGCAGACTCGGTTCAAAAGAATAGTATAATCCTTCCATTAACCAGAAGGGTAGGGGTCTGGCGGATTGCCTGGCCTGATGGTGAATTCAGAAAAGATACTCTTTTTAACGAAATTGACACAATTAAACTGAAAACAGCGATTGACGCTGCGTTTGACACTTCTACAGAACATAACAAAAGTACGGCTGCAGTTGTTGTTGTATATAAAGGTGAATTGGTCTCTGAGAAATATGTCAGGGAGTTGGGAATAACTTCAGATACACGAATCTGCGGTTGGTCGATGACTAAAGGCGTAATTAATGCGATGGTGGGTGTTATGACCAGGCAGGGAAAACTGGATGTTAATGCTTCAGCTCCTGTTTCACAATGGCTAAAGGATCCCAGGCGCGATATCACAATCAACGATTTGATGCATATGAGCAGCGGATTAAAATGGGACGAGAATTACAGTGATGTATCATCGGTCACCCGTATGTTGTACCGTTCATCCGATTGTTATCTGGCAGCGATCGAAGCCCCATTTCATAATAAACCCGGAATTGAATGGAAATACTCTTCAGGGACTACCAATATTATTTCCGGAATCCTGCGAACTTTGGCGGGGAATGATCTGGTTTATCACGAATATCCTTATCGTGAGATATTTAATAAGATTGGGATCTCTTCAATGATTATCGAAACTGATCCGGCTGGAAATTTTGTAGGATCTTCATATTGTTATGCAACAGCACGCGACTGGGCACGATTCGGAATGCTATATTATTACGATGGGGTATGGAAAGGTGATACCATTTTACCCAAAGGTTGGGTGCATTATACTACAACATCAGTTACTGCTTCCAGGGGCGAATATGGTGCCCAGTTTTGGCTGAACAAGTCGAAAAAGCTACCCGATGTCCCGGATGATATGTTTTCCTGTCAAGGTCATTTTGGCCAAAGGGTTTTTATTATCCCTTCACGTAAACTAATAGTTGTACGTTTAGGTTTTTCTGAAGAGGGATTTAACCATAACGAATTTTTGAAAGGAATTATAGCTGCAATAAAATAGAGGGTAAAGGTCAATTTAATAATGTGACATATATTAATTTGCAGATTTGATCATGATAATTAAACGACAATGAATACCCCAAATATTATTTTCCCTGCCGAATGGTTTAAACAAAGTGGTGTGATGCTTACATGGCCCCACAAAGAGACAGACTGGGCTGGCATGCTTGATGAGGTAGAGGATTGTTTTATTACAATCGCAAAAGCTATTTCTGAAAGGGAAAAACTATTGATTGTATGCCCGGAACGTAGACCTGTGCTTATTAAACTTGGTAACTGCCGGCACGAAAATATAGTTTTTGCCGAGTTCCCGTCAAACGATACATGGGCCCGTGACCATGGAGCAATAACAGTGATAAAAGACGGAAAGTTGACATTATATGACTTTACTTTCAATGGCTGGGGAATGAAATTTGCTGCTAACCTCGATAATCGGATTAACTGTTCGCTTTTTCAAAATGGATTCTTCCGGAGGGGTATTTGTTATAAAAATATGCAGAATCTGGTGTTAGAAGGGGGAAGTATCGAATCTGATGGTAAAGGTACTTTATTGACCACCAAAGAATGTCTTTTATCGGGCAGCAGAAATGAATTATTAAATGAAGAAGAGATAAACAAACAGCTGACCGAACTGTTTGGACTTAAGCAAATACACTGGCTGTCGTCGGGTTATCTTGCCGGCGATGACACAGATAGTCATATAGATACATTGGCAAGGTTCTGTGACTCAAAAACTATTGCGTATGTTTCATGTAATGATATCATGGATGAACATTATGGGTCACTTAACAAAATGGAACAGGAACTGGCCTCTTTTCGTACACTGGAAAACCAGCCATATAAATTAATTTCACTTCCGATGGCTGATCCCGTTTTTGACAGTGATTTAAGACTTCCTGCTACTTACGCGAATTTTCTTATCATCAATAATGCCGTATTGGTGCCATTTTATAACTCACCAAAAGATAAAATTGCTGCTGTAAAGCTACAAAGTGCCTTCCCGGGAAGGGAGATCATTGGAATCGACTGCCGTCCACTGATCAGGCAACATGGATCACTCCATTGTATAGCCATGCAATTTCCGGAAGGTGTGTTGTGACCATATCAACCGATAAATTTAACTATTTTTGCCTGTTTCGTGATATTTGGCAACTTCATTCAATAAAAGTAAAATGAGCGCAAAATGCTGAAGACTGGTTTAATACAACAAACAAACTGTGCGGATACTGATGTTAATAAATCAAAATTGGCCTTTAATATTGCCTGGTGTGCAAAAAGAGGTGCTAAACTGATTATATTACAGGAGCTTCATGATTACTTATATCTCTGTCAGTCGGAAAACACTGAGATATTTGATCTTGCAGAGACAATTCCAGGTAAATCAACAAATTTTTATAGTCAGTTAGCGTTGAAGCACAAAGTAGTGCTGGTAACCTCACTTTTTGAAAAACGCTCTGCGGGACTATATCACAATACAGCGGTTGTGTTCGACAGGGATGGTTCAATTGCCGGAAAATATCGCAAGATGCATATACCAGATGATCCGGCTTACTACGAGAAGTTTTATTTTACAGAGGGTGATCTGGGTTTTGTACCGGTACAAACCACTGTTGGCAAACTTGGTGTTCTGATCTGCTGGGATCAGTGGTATCCGGAAGCAGCCCGTCTCATGGCACTTGCCGGGGCGGAACTCTTGATATATCCGACAGCGATAGGATTTGAATCGACGGATCCGGAGGTGGAGAAAAAACGTCAGCTTGAGGCCTGGATGATTTCGCAGAGAGCTCATGCAATTGCAAACGGATTGCCGGTAATAACCGTTAATCGGACAGGTTTTGAGCCGGATCCATCGGGACAGACCAAGGGAATAAAATTCTGGGGCAGCAGCTTTGTTGCAGGCCCTCAGGGTGAAATATTGGCAGTTGCCTCAGAATCAGAAGATACCAATCTAATTGTCGGGATTGACCTGCACAGATCAGAAAGCGTAAGAAGGTGGTGGCCGTTCCTGCGTGATCGTCGTATTGATGCGTACGCCAATCTGACCAAAAGGTTCATCGACTGAGAATTTATCCGGCAAACTTATAAAAAATCCTCCCGGATAGGAGTGAAGTTGTCGATTAACCGGGCCATAGGTGACAAGAGGCGAATGCAGTGTTTTATTCGGGAAGGAATATAAAACATATCACCTTCGGTAAGTTGCTGGTCATCTTCCCCCTCGCAATATAAAATGATTTCTCCCCTCGCTATGTAACAGGTTTGCTCATGCGGATGTGAGTGGTATATTTCGGCCTCAGTCCACGGCCCGTTACGAAACTCATTCATAACAGTCATGATATTCTCAAGGTAAATTATTTTCCGGAATACACCATTACGGATTTCTTCCCAGTTATCTTCAACATATTTATGTATTGCCATAATTAATTGATTTAATTGTTATTATGTCTGATTATCAACTGATCTGATTAATTTATAATTTGAAATACATAATGGGTATTTAATAATTTAATTATCCGTCTTAAAAATACAAAATAAATCCATTTTTTATAAAAAAAATGGACGAATGCAATGAAAAATATAACTATTTTGCAAACAAATTGATTATTTAATCTTCTTTATTAAGAACAACAAATGGGAAAAGTTTTGATCATAGGTGCCGGTGGTGTCGGAACCGTAGTCGCATATAAAATGGCTGGATTGCCGGAAGTCTTCACAGAGATTATGCTTGCCAGCCGCACCAAATCGAAATGTGATGCCATTGCCGGACGCATTGGAGGGAACAGGGTTCAAACTGCTCAGGTCGATGCCGACCAGGTTCCGCAATTAGTGGCCCTGATTTCATCGTTCAGACCTGATCTGGTTGTTAATGTGGCACTTCCATATCAGGATCTTACAATTATGGATGCCTGTCTTGAGACTGGTGTTTCATACCTTGATACGGCAAACTACGAGCCTAAAAACGAGGCCAGATTTGAGTACAAATGGCAGTGGGATTACAATGAACGGTTTAAATCAGCTGGACTGACTGCGATTCTTGGTTGTGGTTTTGATCCCGGTGTGACAAGTATTTTTACGGCATGGGCTGCCAAATATGTCTTTGATGAGATTCATTACCTTGATATTGTAGATTGTAATGCAGGAGATCATGGGAAACCTTTTGCAACGAACTTTAACCCTGAAATCAATATCAGGGAAGTGACCCAAAAGGGTAAGTACTGGGAAAACGGAGAATGGATAATAACTGAGCCCCATGAAATCCATAAACCGCTTAACTATCCCCATATTGGTGAACGTGAGTCGTATGTGATCTACCACGAAGAGCTGGAGTCGCTGGTGAAAAACTTTCCTGACCTGAAAAGGGCGAGGTTCTGGATGACATTTGGGCAGGAATACCTTACCCATCTGCGTGTTATTCAAAATATTGGTATGGCCTCAATCAAACCAATCATATATGAAGGAAAGGAGATAGTGCCAATCCAGTTCCTTAAGGCTGTTCTTCCTGCTCCTGAAGAGCTTGGCGCCAATTATAAGGGTGAAACTTCGATAGGTTGCAGAATTAAAGGTATCAAAGGAAAGAAGAAAAAAAGTTACTATATATATAACAATTGCAGCCATGAGGCTGCTTATGCTGAAACCGGCACTCAGGCTGTCAGTTATACAACAGGTGTTCCGGCAATGATAGGTGCAATGATGTTTCTGCTTGGGAAATGGAGAAAACCTGGTGTCTTTAATGTTGAAGAGTTTAATCCGGATCCATTTATGGAGCAACTAAACCTCAATGGACTCCCCTGGTGGGAGCTTCATGATATTCCACTTGAAATGTAAGTAATGAGACCGGATAAATTGGTATGTAAACAATTGGACTGTAATCTTTAAATTTATTTCCGTTTCATAGACTCTTCAGGACAGATCAGTTGATAGATTTCGCCCCATCCGGGAAGGCCGCCAATATTTCTGTCGTCAATAAATAAATCGGCATTTATCTTCCTGCTGATGGTTTCATCGTAGTGCTCCTCAGGATAATTTCTATTGACTGCATAAAATACAACCCCACGCTTATTGCAATATTCAACAGCTTCATCAAGTTCTTTTCCGGACCTGAATGTCCAAAGAATGATCTGATGACGTTTCATCTGGAGTGCTTTTATAGTTTCCAATGCAAATGGTATTTCCTTACCGATTGCCGGATAGCGATGTTCAACAATTGTTCCGTCAAAATCAACTGCAATAATCATAATTATAACCTGGCATGAATAAGTTCGCGTGATAATATTCCCTTTACATCATAAATAATTGAGCCCCTCATTTTATATGCCTTAAGATCTATTTCCAGAAACTCACTGTGAGCAACTGCCAGAATTACTGCACCATAACTTAATGACCCGTTTAATTGTGTAGTTAAATTGATGCTGTATTCATGGAGAACTTCTTCAGGCGAGGCCCAAGGATCGTAAACATCGACCTCTGTTCCATAACTAATTAACTCACGGTAAATGTCCGTAGCTTTAGTATTTCTGATATCCGGGCAGTTTTCCTTAAAAGTGATTCCAAGCATAAGAATTCTCGAATTCTTAACCGGGACCTCATTTCTGATCATTAACTTAACTACTTCAGAAGCAACATATTTACCCATGCTGTCGTTCAATCTTCTGCCTGCAAGAATAATCTCAGGATGGTATCCCGATTCCTGGGCTTTTTGTGCAAGATAATAAGGGTCAACACCAATGCAATGCCCTCCAACCAATCCTGGCCTGAATGGAAGAAAATTCCATTTGGTGGCAGCCGCTTCCAATACATCATGGGTGTCAATCTTCATCGCGTTAAAGATTTTTGCCAGCTCGTTAACAAAAGCAATATTGATATCGCGTTGACTGTTCTCAATCACTTTTGCCGCTTCTGCTACCCTGATTGAAGATGCTTTATATGTACCTGCTTGAATTACAGAACCGTAAGTCGTGTCAACTATATCGGCGACTTCAGGTGTTGATCCGGAAGTAACTTTCTTTATTTTCTCAACGGTATGTTCCTTGTCGCCAGGATTAATCCTTTCCGGACTATATCCCGCAAAGAAATCCACATTATATTTAAGTCCGGACACTTTTTCTACAACAGGGATACAATCATCCTCTGTTGCTCCAGGATATACGGTTGACTCGTAAACAACTATATCCCCTCCGGAGATCACCCTGCCGACGGTTTCCGAAGCTTTAAAGAGTGGCAGCAGGTCTGGACGATTGTTTTTATCAACCGGAGTTGGCACTGTAACGACATAAAAGTTACACATTTCGATATCTTTTGTATCAAAGGAACAGAAGAGACCTTTTATGCCTGCAGCGACAGGGTTTTCGGGAACCAGGGCTGACCGGAGAATCAGTTCATCCACCTCCAGAGTATGGTCGACACCCTCATTAATCTCATTAACACGTTGTTTATTAATATCATAGCCAACAACAGGGTATTTTGTGGCAAAAAGTCTGGCGAGTGGAAGACCGACATATCCGAGACCAATTACTGCGATGCGAATAGATGACATATCTTAAAATATAGGTTAAACCAATTGTAAATAATAATTATTAATGTATGCGTACTTAAACATTATTGGATTATCAAAGGTATAATTTATTTATGGCAATAGGAAAGTTATGTCATATTTGACTAATGAAACAGCCATTAAAAAGTAAATAATTATCAAATGAAACAAAGCGCGCTTGAATTTTTTTATGATTCGCTGTAATTTATACTGATTAATAATTCCATGTGAATAATATTGTATTATTGATAATTAGGATTTTCTTATTTAGAATCAATCGCAATAAATGGTCGGTAAAAAACAAAAAATTGTACAGGGGTATTGTTTTTTAAAAATACGTTTGGTATCTTTGAAGTATCGTTTGATAAACGAAAACAATTATTTGATAATTATTTAGTAACTTCGGCTATGACACAGATACAATTTCAGAATTCACTTACGGGCCTTCACAGCAAGCTATATTATTTTGCATTAAGTTTAACAAGTGATTCAGACAAGGCACGTGATCTTGTTCAGGAGACTTATTTGAAGGCATTGACATACCGCGACAAATTTTCGGCTGATACCAATCTTATGGCATGGGTATATACCATAATGAAAAATACTTTCATAAATGATTACAGACGAAATATCAAGGCAAAGACGACTCTTGAGAGTTCAACTCACAAACTACAGATTTCATTTTCAAAAGATGACTATTCACCTGCCGCCGATTCAATTCACGCAGAAAAGGAGATCTATAAAAAGATAGATATGCTTGAGAATGAATTTCGCGAACCATTTCAGCTTTTTCTGAGCGGTTTTAAATATAAAGAGATTGCAGACAGGCTTAATTTGCCACTAGGAACGGTAAAAAGCCGGATATTCTTCACCCGTAAAAAATTGGGAAAATGGCTGAGTGAATACATTAACTAGTATTTAAATTTATTTACAGACAATAAGGCAAAATTATCACGGTATGGATAGGCCCTTACACACCCTGTAAGGGCTTTTATCATAGAATACATCCCAAATATCCCTGATAAATGTTGTCACAGTGGCGACATGGCAAAAGAATTGCCAATTGCCCGCTCGATCCTTTCTGAACATTTAAAGGAATTGAAGAAATCCGGACTTCAAATGAGTTGCTTGAAAAAAATATTCTTTAAGTTTTATCAAGGTTAAAATAATCTCTTTGGATTATTATTCAGCTTGTTAGTATTCGTTCAATTGATTTTCGCTCTTTATCTGAAAGGTTGTCCATTTCAGTAAGTGCCTGCTCAATTTTCGTTTTGAAGTTCCAGCAGGTCATTTGTCGCAACGAAAGCCGTCGGCCAAATTCATAGGATGATATATCCTCACTACCTTTGCAGATATTGAAAGCAATATAGAAAGCTTTGCTGACAGGAAATTTAACGCCATGAAAAATTGTACCATTAGTTGCAGTTTCTTTGGACTTACATTTAGTGCAACGCCTGGAGAATGGTTCTTTACCTGCACAGAAATTAGTATTACCACATTTCTTACACACAAAACCATTTGCCCATTTTATCCCAGATAAAAATTCGAGACATTTTTCATCGCTTCGAAACATTTCGTCAAGTTGCTCAGGACTAAGGTTATCACTGAATATCTTGCTCATAATCAAATTATTCTTTTGCAAATGTAAGTAAAATTAGTGTTATTAAAAAGATTTAAGTGCTACTAATGCGATTTATTAAATTTCTTTTACTATGTTTGCATTCGAAACAATTTAGTATAAATGGCATGGAAAATAATTGTGATGTAAGACCTGGAGAGGTAGCGGGCAAAGCTTTTTTTAAATCGGGGAATTTCTGGAAACCTCTTTTAGGAATTTCACTTGGTGGTCTTGCCGGATTTTTGTACTACTATTTTGTGGGTTGTTCTTCCGGTAGTTGTGCTATAACAAGCAATCCATATATGAGCATAGTATTTGGCGGCATGTTTGGTTTTTTAATGGTGAAGAGTCCCTGTAGCAGGGGCAGATGTTAAACTATCTTGAATATAAGATAATCAGGAAATATGAGTTTATTAGAAATCAGTAAAAGGTACACTGAACTGGCAACCACTGGTTGTTGTCTTTCATGTGGAGGTGCGCCAAATTTTGCAGAAGCACAACCGAATGAAGTTTGCGTTGACTTAGGAAGCGGTCGTGGAACCGATGCAATACGTATTGCCGAAATTGTCGGAAAAGGTGGTTTTGTTTTCGGAATTGATATAGCCGACGGTATGATTGAGAAAGCTTTTAATATGGCTGAAAGACTAAAAATATCCAATGTTAAGTTTATTAAAAGTTCGCTCGAAGAGTTACAACTGAATAACGGGATCGCGGATCTTGTAATTTCAAACTGTACAATTAATCATTCCTCTGACAAACAGGCTGTCTGGAATGAAGTTTACAGAATCCTGAAAAAAGGTGGACGGTTTGTAGTCAGCGACATATATTCAACTTATCCCGTTCCGGAGGTGTACAAAAACAACCCGGAGGCAATAGCCGAATGTTGGGCTGGTTCTGTTACCAAAAATGAGTATCTGGAGCAACTTGAAAATGCAGGATTTTCAACAGTTACAATTCTTGAAGAATCAGCCCCTTATCAAAAAGGAGAAGTTATGGTCGTAAGCTGGACCATAACAGCCAGGAAACCTTTAGTTGAATGTGATTGGTGCAACTAAGTTTAATTCACAAATATTTTAATTTTACTGAAATGAAAAGTTTAATCAAAAAAAAAGAAGTTGCCGGAAAGGTAAAAGTTGCGCAGTGCTGTGCCAAAATATCTAAAACCGTCGCCGGCTGTCATGATTAATATTCTGAGCAATAGAGGAGTGTAGATTTAACCGGCACTCCTCCGGCAATATCCCCTTAGGTAAATTAAATATTTCACGTATAGCAATGCTAAGTTTTGTTTAATTTTTGCTGTAATGGCCTTCCTGAGGGGAAATTTTTCAGGTAATTAGTTTAAGGCTTTAAATATCAATACTGAGGAACTAATTAACAACTACATGCATTTCTCTAAATACAATATATTTTCTAAAATAAAGGATTCTGAAGATTTCTTTATAGTTAACATCCTGTCAGGAAATGCAGATATAGTCAATCAGTGTGATGCTGATAAAATCAATGAAGCCAGAACCAGAGATACAATTGTTAACGACAATTTCAATAGTGAGTTATATAAAAAAGGCTACCTTACTGATGAAGAAGAGGAAAGCAGACTATTCCGGAGTAAGTATCTCGATTTTTTGGATAGGCGTGATGAGGATGAAATCCAGTTATTTTTTGTTCCCAATTATAGCTGCAATTTTGCATGTTCCTATTGTTATCAGGATGAATATACTTCCTCAAAAGGCACATTGAACAACGAAATTATTGATTCATTTTTTACTTACATCAAAAATGAATTTGCCGGGAGACGAAAATATATCACAATTTTTGGTGGCGAACCTCTTTTGAATTCTCCGGGGCAAAAAGATATTATAGATTATATTATTAAAAAAGCTAATGTAGCACATCTCGATCTTTGCTTTGTTACTAATGGCTATACACTCGTTGAATATATTGATATTTTAAAGCAGGGAAGCATACGTGAAATCCAGATCACTCTGGATGGCACAGCCGGAGTCCATAACACCCGCAGATTCTTAAAAGGAGGAACAGGCACCTTCGATAAAATTGTTGAAGGTGTTGATACCTGTATCTCCAACAACATTTCTGTTAATTTAAGAATGGTCATTGACAAGGATAATATTGATAATCTTTCAGATTTTGCCCAATTTGCCATTGATAAATCCTGGACTTCGAGTCCTTTTTTCAAAACACAAATTGGCCGAAATTATGAATTGCATCATTGTCAATCATCTGTCGATAAGCTTTTTAGTCGTATTTCTTTGTATGAAAAATTATTTATGCTCACAAAAAAGCACCCGCATATTTTAGAATTTTATAAGCCAGCCTATTCCATCTCAAAATTTCTTTCTGAGAATGGCAGTTTGCCTGACCCTTTATTCGATTCATGTCCGGCCTGCAAAACCGAATGGGCCTTCGATTATACCGGAAAAATTTATTCCTGTACCGCTACGGTAGGAAAAGCAGACGAATCATTAGGAACATTTTATCCTACCGTGAACCGGAAGGGGAATATTATTAGTCTGTGGGAATCACGCGATGTAACTACCATCACTGAATGTATTACCTGTCAGGTGCAACTGGCATGTGGCGGGGGATGCGGTTCTGTCGCAAAAAATAAAAGCAATTCTATTTGCTCACCTGATTGTCGTCCGGTGAAAGAACTGCTTGAATTGGGATTTGCAGCCTATTTTAAGGATTAATACCTTTGTAAGATTATAATGAAACTTTATCATGACTGAAATCACATCTGCTGAATTTGAAAAAGAGGTTTTAAATGGAGGTAAAGTTGTCCTCGATTTTTACTCAACCGAATGCCCTCCATGCGAGGCGTTGGCCCCAAAATTTGAATCACTTGCCGGATTATATGGCAATGACATTAAGTTCTTAAAGATCTTCCGGCAAAAAAACCGTGAGCTGGCCGACAATTTGGGAATAAAATCTTCACCTACCCTGATATTTTTCGAAAACGGGAAAGAGGTTGGAGATATACTGACAGGTGGAATAAAAAGAAAAGACATCATAAAGAACCTGAATAATTTACTTCCCCCTGGGAAAGTTGCTGCGATTCGCAGAAAGATTAAGCCCTCTGTATCAGAATATGATGTAATGATTCTGGGGGCTGGCCCGGGAGGGCTGACAGCAGGGCTCTATCTTTGTCAGGCTAAAGTTAATACAGTCCTTATTGATATTGCTTTACCAGGAGGTCACGTTGCAACAACGCATGAGGTTTCAAACTATCCTGGTTTTATTGAGCCACAGGCAGGTTATATGCTGTCGCACAATATGTCGGAGCAAACCAGGCTTTGTGGTACTGTATACAAAGTTGCCGTTGACGTAACAAGTATTGACCTTAATAATTGTGAAGTGGTTCTTGATGAGTTCGAAACCATAAAGGCTAAAAAGATAATTATTGCAACCGGTACTTCTCCAAATCTGATGGGAATTCCAGGTGAAATAGAATTAAAAGGGAAAGGAATATCTTATTGTGCCACCTGTGATGCGAAGTATTACGGAGATAAAGAGGTGGTTGTTATAGGAGGTGGTAATTCAGCTGTTGAAGAGTCAGATTTTATCTCTAAATTTGCCGGTAAAATAACGATTGTTCACCAGTTCGATGCATTTACCGCCAATAAAACAGCGATTGAAAAACTTTTGGCTAATTCAAAAATCAGCGCATTAATGGAACATGAGCCTCGCTTATTTAAACGTGATGGCGATAAGATAATCACTGAAGTAGAGGACCTTAAGACAAAAAAGATTAAAACTTTAATAAGCGATGGTGTGTTTATTTTCATTGGTATGAAGCCCAATGTACACATATTCAGAAATAGACTTGCACTCGATCAATGGGGCTATATCAAAACCGATGAGGATATGAGAACCAGTCTACCCGATATATTTGCTGTCGGTGATGTGGTCAGCAAGAAATACAGGCAGATCACAACTGCAGTTGCTGATGGAACTATTGCTGCAATTGCTATTGCTAAAGAATTAAATTGACTCACTATGGAAACAAATCAATTTATTATCGAAAAAGTAAGTCCGTTGGACTTTGAAAAAACTGTTGAATTACTGACCCTTGAGGCGGAAAAGAGGAATTGGATAATTCCGGCGATTCATGACCTGCAGCAATCCTTGGCAAAATCGGGCAAAGCTGTAAGACCGGTTAAGGTACTCGAACTCTGTAAACCTGAGTATTCCGGTAAAATGCTTGAGAAAAACGACGAAAGGATTGTTTCAGTAATGATGCCTTGCCGGATATCTGTTTACATCAAAGAGGATGGGAGAACATATATTGCTTCGATTAATGCATCCGGAATGATCTCGGGAATGCCCGAAATGGTACGTGAAGTAATGACGGCTGCCTCGGACGAGGTAAACGATATTGTCAATTTGGTGATAGGCTGACCTGAAACCTTTCAGGTATAATAATCGTTTAATTCAACTTTTTAATCCAGTTTAAGGCATTAACAAATGCCTCTATCCATGGAGTAACCTGATCATCACTCCTGTTAACAGGGTAATTAGCCCATTGCCAGGGATATACTGCTCTCTCTATATGGGGCATCATCGCCAGGTGGCGGCCATCTTTTGAACAGACAGCCGCTGTATCGTAGTCCGATCCGTTTGGATTACCGGGATAATTGCTGTATGAAAATTTAACTGCAATCTGGTAATTCTCTTCTTTATACGGCATTTTAAACTTCCCTTCACCGTGCGCCACCCAAACTCCAAGTCTTTTACCGGAAAGGGATTTAAACATCACGGAATTATTTTCCAGTACATCGACATTAACAAAACATGATTCAAATTTATGCGATGCATTATGAGTCATTTTAATACTTTCGGCATGCCCGGGATTTATCAGGTCGAGCTCGACCATTAGCTGACATCCGTTGCAGATTCCCAGACTTAGGGTATCTGTTCTTCTGTAAAAGTTTTCAAGTGCTGTTCTGGCTTTTTCGTTACATCTAAATGCACCAGCCCACCCTTTGGCCGAACCAAGTACATCTGAGTTAGAGAAACCTCCGACAAAAACAATCAGGTTCAACTCTTCCAATGTCTCGCGACCGCTTATCAGATCAGTCATATGAACATCTTTTACATCAAAACCCGCGAGGTGCATACTCCATGCCATTTCGCGGTCACCGTTACTTCCTTTTTCGCGGATAATGGCTGCCTTGATCCCTGATGGTGCACGACGTTTGGGGTCGATACCAAAATCGGTAAATTTTCCTGTAAATGAGCCGAATTCAAATTTAAGTTCATTCTTTTTGTAATTTTTGAATCGTTCCATTGCCAGATTTTCACCACTCTGACGACGATCTAAAAGGTACGATGGCCTGAACCAGATGTCACGAAGCAAATCAATATCAAATTCAAAATTGTCATCACCATTAATGACAGTTAAAAGACGGCTTATTGTCGGGAATCCAATTTTATTAAATTCAATTCCGTTGATAATTAATGATTTTTCAAATTCTACGTTATCTTTTGGCTGCACAACAATACCGGGATTTTCGCTGAACAGTACTTTTATGCTATCGGCTTCGTTTAATCCGGTCAGGTTTATTTCAATTCCACCTTCGTTTTGGGAAAAACACATTTCGAGCAATGTAGTTAGAATACCGCCGGAAGAAATATCGTGACCAGCCAGAATAGATTGATTTTCAATTAGATTCTGTATGGTATCAAATACGTTTACAAAATAACCTGTATCAGCTACCGTCGGGGTACTTTCACCCAAACTATTCAAAGTCTGGGCCAGCGAACTACCTCCCAAAGATTTGGGAGACCTCGAAAAGTCTATGTAATACAAGGCTTTGGAACAATCATTAACAATAACCGGTTCAATGGTTTTACGGATATCAGAAACCTCTCCTGAGGCAGAGATTATGACAGTCCCCGGAGCAAAAACCACATCGTTTGGATATTTTTGTGTCATTGAAAGTGAGTCCTTCCCGGTAGGAATATTGATTCCCAGTGCGCATGAAAAATTTGATGCGGCTTCCACAGCACTGTAAAGGCGGAAATTCTCACCCTTGTTTTTTGCAGGCCACATCCAGTTGGCTGAAAGCGAAATCCCTCTAATTCTATGAGTTAAGGGTGCCCAGATTATATTTGTAAGCGCCTCTGCAATTGAAAGGATGGAACCATTCGCTGCATTAATCAAACCGGCAACAGGTGCATGTCCGAGTGATGTTGCTATCCCTTTTTTGCTTTGATAATCAATTGCTACGACCCCAAGATTATTCAGTGCCAATTGCAATGTACCAACACATTGTTGTTTAGCTACTTTTCCGGTTACCGACCGGTCAACTTTATTTGTAAGCCAATCCTTGCTCCCAACTGATTCGAGCTGCAGAACCTGTTCTATATATTTGTTAATTAGTAATTTATCATAACTGACTTCTGAGAATACAGCCACTTTTGATTCATCTTCCAAAACTGTTTTCGGTGGCTTACCAAACATATATGCCAATTCCCAGTTGATAGGTTTTTCACCTGTTTTCCGGTTAATGAATGTAAATTTATGGTTTCCGGTTGTTTCGCCTATCACATAGACAGGTGACCGTTCGCGCTCTGCAATACGGGTGATAAGTTCAATATCTTTGCTACTAGCAATAAATCCCATGCGTTCCTGAGATTCATTTCCTACAATCTCTTTTGCCGACAGGGTTGGGTCACCAATTGGAAGCTGATCTATATAAATTTCTCCGCCTACCTCTTCAACCAGTTCCGAAAGGCAGTTTAAGTGACCTCCTGCACCATGGTCATGAATCGAAATAATTGGATTATGACCTGATTCTGCAAGGGCCCTTATAGTATTATATGCTCTTTTCTGCATCTCAGGATTGGCCCTTTGCACTGCATTCAGTTCGATATGGCTCTCAAATTCACCTGTATCAACCGACGAAACTGCACCTCCGCCCATCCCGATGCGGTAATTATCACCACCGAGTAATACCACTTCATCTCCAACCCCCGGTATACTTTTAAAGCAATCTTCATACCTGGCATATCCGATCCCTCCGGCCAGCATTATCACTTTATCGTAACCGAATTTTTTCTGGTTTTCAAAGTGTTCAAAAGTTAATACGGATCCATTAATTAGCGGTTGTCCAAATTTATTTCCAAAGTCAGAAGCACCATTCGAAGCTTTAATCAATATATTTTCCGGAGTCTGGTACAACCAGGCCCTTGGTTCAGTTGCCTCTTCCCAGGTCCGCCCATTTTCGTCATTCCGTGAATAAGATGTCATATAAACTGCTGTGCCTGCAATTGGAAAACTTCCTTTGCCGCCAGCCATCCTGTCACGGATCTCACCACCAGTTCCGGTTGCAGCTCCATTAAATGGCTCAACAGTTGTGGGAAAATTGTGAGTCTCGGCTTTAAGTGAAAGAACCGTCTTAATATCAGTTACCTGAAAAAAATCAGGCTTATCCTGAGTCATTGGCGCAAACTGCTCTGAGTCAGGGCCTTTACTAAAACTGCAATTATCTTTGTATGCAGAGAGAATTGTATTCGGATTGGTTTGGGTGGTTTTTTTTATTAACTGAAAAAGTGTTAATTCTTTCTCAACCCCGTCAATTGTGAAATTTCCGTTAAATATTTTATGACGGCAATGTTCAGAGTTAACCTGTGAAAATCCAAAAACCTCACTGTCAGTTAATTTACGATCTATTTTTCGTGAAACTTCATTCAGATAATTAATTTCATCTTCACTAAGTGCCAGACCTTCCTGAATACTATATCCGGCAATATCATCAATAGATAAAATTGGTTCAGGTTGATGATAAATGGTAAATATTTGTTGGTTAAGTTCTTTATAGACAATCTGAAGCATAGGGTCAAACTTGATGTGCCCGGATTCACTCTCAGTGAATTCTTCAATCCTTACAATTCCCTTAATGCCCATATTCTGGGTGATCTCAACTGCATTGGTACTCCAGGGAGTAATCATCTCTTTTCGCGGTCCGACAAAGTGTCCTGCAACCGATTCCTGGTTGATTAATGAGGCATGATCAAACAGCCAGATGAGCTTTTCGAGATCAGAAGAAGTCAAATCTATTTGGCAATCAATGGCAAACAGACTTGATTTTCCTTTAAAGAAGAGGATCATTGAAGTATATTTAAAATGAAAGTGTCAATATTATCATTGATCACAAAGATACAGAAAATTAGCTGCTGACAAATTGCGGCCCTCTTCATATAAGCGGGTTATGTGACAAATAAGCTATCCACAATTCATAATGTTGCAGAATTGTTTGATTATCAAAAATAAATTCACGCATCGAAAAGCACAAAAATTACATAGTTATATTATTCCGGTTTCCATTCTGTAACTCTGATCAGTGAGGGAAACGCTTTTGGTTTGTAGATTGACTGGTTGTAAAAAATCCTTATACATTCCTGAATTCCTTCTGTAACACTTGGGTGGGGATGAATGCTTTGCAATACTTCATGCAGCCTGATATCTGAATTGATCAAATAAGCAATGGATACAATGAATGCTGAGGCCTGAGGTCCTGCAGCCCGCATTCCAAGAATTTTTTCCGATCCGTCATTACTGACAATAATCTTTATAAATCCGTTGGTACTGCGCATTGCAATTGCACGGTTAACGAGTTCGTTTGAATAGAAGACTGACTTGTACGGGATTTTTTTCTCCCTTAAAATTTTTTCATTAGCTCCGACAGAGGCCAGTTCAGGTTTAAAGAACATCAAAGTTGGCATATAGGAATAGTCGAGCCGATAAGTTGTCAGCCCAAATATTGCTTCAACTATAAATCTTCCCTGCTCTTCAGCAACTCCATACAGTGCTTTTTGTCCTGTAACATCGCCTGCTGCGAAGATATTGCATTTCTGAAAGTCACCGGTTGCACACTCTTCGTTAATATGAAGGTATCCTTTTACATTCGGTTGAATAGCAACATTTTCGAGACATAAACCCTGCGTGTTGGCATCGCGGCCAATGGAAACAAGTAAAATATCAACCTCTATTACCTGGCTATGCCCGTCATCAAAATCAAGAACAACCTCAAGGTGATCTTTCTCCTTCCTGACCGTTCGAAGAGTGGCTGTATGATGAATGATAACACCGTTCTTTTCAAGATTATTCGAAACAAAATCACTTACATCATCATCTTCAAAAGGGATTACACGGTGCGTTCTATCTAGCAAGTGAACTTCTGTCTGTTTGAAATTCGAAAAAATTGCAGCAAATTCGCACCCTATAATTCCCGATCCAAGAATCATCATTCGTTCAGGGAATCTGTCCAGATTGAGTAATCCATCTGAATCGAAAATTAGTTTCTGATCTACAGGCAATTCTGCAAGTTCACGCGGTTTTGAACCTGTAGCTATTATAATATACTCAGATTCAATGATTTCTAACCCATTTTCAGTACTGATTCCGAGGGTATTCCTATTAATAAATTTTGCAAAACCACGAATATAGGTTATGGATCCGTAGTCATTGTTTTTTGTGGAGAATGATTCAATCTGTGACAACATCTGATATTGCTTGGTTTTAGCTGCCGCAATAACTGTTTTTTTCACCATGCTATAATCGACCTGCAACCCTGAAGCACGGTAACCCCGGTCAACTGCGGCTGCAATTGAATAGTCAACAGACAATTCCCACATTGTCTTTGATGTTAAGGGTCCATTCATAATTCCGGTACCCCCTAAATGTCCGGCTTCGATAAGACATACATTTTTTCCGAAATCAACTGCCCTCATGGTGGCTGCAAAGCCTCCGGGACCGCTTCCGATTACTGCCAAATCAAATTTAACCATTTCTTTACATTGTTTTAAAGGAACAAACATACGAAAGTTAAGAAAAGTTCACGCCTAATTGGTTGAAATTATGATCCTTTTCCGGAAAAATCCAACCTTTCAAATGTTTAGTTTGAATTTTTTAAAAAACACTTTTTTGATCTGAATTTTCTTTTTCCTCAGAGTATTAATCTATACCTTTGCCGCAAATTTTAAACAGTTAAATTTTAATATGAAGCAAGTTAGATATGTTGCGGCAGAGGAAGCAGTCAAAGTTATTAAATCGGGTGACCGGGTTCATTTAAGTGGTGTTGCTGTTACTCCGCACAGGTTAATAAAAGCAATGGTGGAACGGGGGCGTGCGGGAGAAATTTATGACATTAATATTCAGCATATCCATATTGAAGGAGCAGTTGAATATGCTAATCCGGAATTCGAAGGAATATTTAATTGTCAGCAATTTTTTGTAGGGGCTAATCTTCGTAAACAAACGCAGGCAGGTTATGCAGATTATATTCCGGTTTTTCTCAGTGAAACCCAGAAATTAATCCGTGAAGGATATCTGCATGTAAATGTTGCAATGATAATGGTTTCTGTTCCTGATAAACATGGGTTTGTCTCTCTTGGAACATCAGTGGATGCAACGCTGGCAGCAGTCCAGTGTGCTGATGTGGTTATCGCCCTGGTAAACCCTAATGTTCCCAGAACCTGGGGAGACGCAATGATAAGGCTGGACCAGATTGATATTTTTGTTGAAGACGATGCACCGCTTTATGCCCATATACTTGATCCGCTGACCGAAACAGATATAGCTATTGGTAAGAATGCCGCTGCCCTGATCGAAGATGGTGCCTGCCTGCAAATGGGAATCGGAGGTATACCCAATGCAGTTCTTGCTCAGCTGATGAATCATAAAGACCTTGGTGTTCATACCGAAATGTTTGCTGATGGAATTCTTCCCCTAGTTGAAAAAGGGGTTGTAAACGGAAGAATGAAAAATATTGACAAAGGGAAAATGGTTGCTTCCTTTTTGATGGGATCGAAGGAATTATATGATTTTGTTGATGATAACCCGATGGTTGCGATGATGGATGTCGCTCATACCAATAATGTTGCTGTGATTAGAAAGCTGGACCGGGTAACAGCTATAAATGCGGCTTTGGCAATCGATCTGACTGGTCAGGTTTGTGCCGACTCAATTGGAACAAAGCACTATTCCGGCGTCGGAGGCCAAATAGATTTTATACGTGGAGCAGGTCATTCTTTCCGTGGCAGGCCAATTATTGCAATGCCTTCAGTTACGGGAAAAGGAATTTCGAAAATATGCCCTACCCTTCTTGAAGGGTCAGGGGTTGTGTCAACACGGGCCAATATACATTGGGTTGTAACTGAGCAAGGTGCTGTCAATTTGTATGGGAAAACATTCCAGGAAAGGGCTAGGCTCCTGATCTCAATTGCCCATCCAAACCATCGTGCGATGCTCGATGAGGCAGCATTTAACAGATTTGGTCCGCATTATCGTTTTGTACCGGTTTCCAAATAATAAAATAAATATAATTTAACATGAATGTATCACATATTGAACACATTGGAATCGCAGTAGTCAGTCTCGAAACTGCAATTCCCTACTACGAGACAATTCTGGGCACCAAATGTTATGCAACTGAAGAGGTTAAGGACCAAAAGGTGAAAACCGCCTTTTTTAAAGTTGGCCAGACAAAAATTGAGTTATTGGAATCAACAGATCCGGAAGGTCCTGTTGGCAAATTTCTTGAGAAAAAAGGTCCGGGGGTTCATCATTTGGCTTTTGCTGTTGAAGATGTCAATTTGGCACTTCAAAGGGCAAATGATGCTGGTATACAGTTAATTGACAAACAAGGAAGGAAAGGGGCAGAAGGGCTCAATATCGGATTTTTACATCCGAAATCAACTTTTGGCGTTCTTACAGAACTTTGCAGTGAATAATTTTCAGCTTAAAATTAAATTGATAGTACGATGAATAATCAGGACAAAATCAAACAATTAATTGACCTTCGTGCGGAGGCCAAGCTTGGGGGTGGGGTGAAGAGGATAGATGCACAGCACGCCAAAGGAAAGCATACTGCACGTGAACGTATTGACTTATTACTTGATGAAGGGAGCTTCGAGGAGTTCGATATGTTTATAACACATCGCTGTACCAATTTTGGTATGGAGAAAACTAAATTTCTTAGCGATGGTGTTGTTACCGGACGGGGAACAATTGATGGCAGGACGGTATTTATCTTTTCACAGGATTTCACAGTCTTTGGAGGGTCACTTTCAGAAACCTATGCCCAAAAGATTTGCAAGGTGATGGATATGGCAATGAAAGTAGGTGCACCATGTATCGGTATTAACGATTCGGGTGGGGCCCGTATTCAGGAAGGTGTTACTGCACTGGCCGGTTATGCAGAAATTTTCCAACGTAATATTATGGCTTCGGGAGTGATTCCCCAGATCTCAGCCATATTTGGTCCTTGTGCCGGCGGTGCCGTTTATTCTCCGGCATTAACCGATTTTATTGTAATGAGTAAAGGCACAAGCTACATGTTTGTAACTGGTCCTAAGGTGGTTAAAACCGTTACTGGTGAGATTGTTACCGATGAACAATTAGGCGGTGCACTTGTGCATGGTACTAAATCAGGGGTGACCCATTTTGTTTCTGACTCAGAGGAGGAAGGTTTATTACTAATCCGCAAATTGCTCTCTTATTTACCCCAAAATAACCTTGAGGATCCACCAATTGCACATTGTGAGGATCCTATTGATCGCCTCGATGATCGTTTGAATGATATTATTCCGGAAAATCCCAATAAACCTTACGATGTGAAGGATGTGATCCATTCAATTGCGGATAATACCGAATTTATGGAAGTACACAGAAATTTTGCACAGAATATTGTTGTTGGATTTGCCCGTTTTAATGGTATGCCAGTAGGTATTGTTGCCAATCAACCTAATTATCTCGCTGGTGTTTTGGATATTAATGCCTCAAGGAAAGCTGCGCGCTTCGTTCGTTTCTGTGACGCATTTAATGTCCCGATCGTTACCCTCGAAGATGTACCTGGATTTCTTCCCGGCACAGCACAGGAGTATGGGGGAATCATTATTCATGGAGCAAAACTTCTGTTCGCTTATGGAGAAGCAACTGTCCCTAAAATTACGGTTATTCTGCGCAAAGCATACGGTGGAGCATATTGTGTTATGAGTTCCAAACACCTGCGTGGCGACATTAATTATGCCTGGCCACAGGCTGAAATCGCGGTGATGGGTCCAAAAGGCGCAATTGAAGTGCTTCGGAGTAAGCATATAAAAGGTTTACCTGATGATGCTGCCCGTGCCGAATTTGTTGCCAAAGCAGAGGCAGATTACAAATTGGAATTTGCAAATCCCTACAACGCAGCCAGATATGGCTATATTGATGATGTTATTGAGCCTCGTAATACAAGGTTTCGTATTATCAGGGCATTACAAGCCCTTGCGACAAAGAAGGACTCAATGCCTGCTAAAAAACATTCAAACCTTCCATTATAATTTTGGGTTATTATGTTAAAAAATAAAATAAGTACTGTAAAGCTTGTCTCCATTGTTGTTTTCTGCCTTGGAACCTGCATCAGCAGTGGTCAAAGTGCAGCTAACGGCGGTATGAACGACGTTATTGATCCTGGCGGAACAGGAATGACCCTGTTGGCAGTTTTTGTCGTTTTTTTTACCCTTATACTACTATACCTGGTTTTTAAAATTCTCGGATTTATATTGACCAGAAAGGCCAGAGAATCAGTTAAAAAAGTGAAAGCTGCCTCTCCGGGTCTGGCTCATGAAAGATTGTCAGGTGAAGTTAATGCAGCGATAGTTATGGCTTTATTCCTTTATGGTAATGAAATGCATGATCAGGAGGATCCTGTGATTACAATGACCAAAGTATCACGCACCTATTCGCCATGGAGTTCAAAAATATATGGATTAAGAAAATCACCAAGATAAATCGGACTGAATATGAAAAAGTTTAAATTTAAAATAAATGGCAATCTGTACAATGCAGAGGTTTTGAGTATTGAAGATAATATTGCCGAAATTGAAATTAATGGTACAAAATATAGCGTTGAAGTTGATAAGGACATGCAACCAGTCAAAACCCCTAAACTGCTGCGTAGTGTTTCGGTTCCTTCAACTGATGCACATCCGGCTATTGCTAAAACCAGCAGTCCGTCGGCTCCCAAAGGTGCCGGAACAATTAAGTCCCCGCTACCTGGCGTTATTCTTGAACTCTTTGTAAAAGAGGGAGATATGGTAAAAATTGGACAACGGTTACTTGTTCTTGAAGCAATGAAAATGGAGAATAATATCGAAGCTGACAAGGCAGGAAAAGTGGTTTCAATTGCCAAAAACAAGGGGGACTCGGTAATGGAAGGCGACGTATTAATTGTGATTGGAGAATAAAAATGGAAAATTCAAATTTTCTTAATTTTATAGCAGGTCACTTAAGTCAGTTTTTTCAATATACGGCTTTTGCGAATATGACTATTGGCCATTTTATTATGATTATGATAGGTTTATGTTTTATTTATCTTGCCATTGCAAGAGAATATGAACCTATGCTCCTGATTCCAATTGGTTTCGGAATATTAATTGGGAATATTACCTTTATTCAGGGCTTGCAGATCGGGATAAATGAAGACGGCAGCGTGATGAATTATCTCTATTTTGGGGTGCTTCATGGAATTTTTCCTCCTCTGATTTTCCTGGGATTAGGTGCTATGACCGATTTTTCTGCACTGATCTCAAACCCAAAGTTGATTCTGATCGGAGCTGTTGCCCAGTTAGGAATTTTTTGTGCCTATGGCCTTGCAATATATCTTGGATTTTCGCCTTCTGAGGCTGGTGCAATCGGGATTATTGGAGCAGCTGACGGGCCAACTGCTATTTTTCTTTCTTCCAAACTTGCCCCTGATTTAATAGGCATAATAGCAATTTCTGCGTATGTTTATATGGCACTCGTCCCGGTGTTACAGCCTCCTTTCATGAGATTACTGACTACAGGTAAAGAGCGCCTTATAAGAATGAAACCGCCAAGATCTGTTTCGAGGCAGGAAAAAATCATCTTTCCGATTGCCGGACTGTTATTAACCTGTTTACTTGTACCTGCCGCACTACCACTACTTGGAATGTTGTTTTTTGGTAATTTACTGAAGGAGAGTGCAGTTACAAAGAGATTAGCAGATACTCTGAAAGGACCGATGATTGATCTTGTTACAATTATGATTGGCCTTACCATCGGGGCCTCATCACAGGCTACAACTTTCCTTTCTCTCAAGACTTTAGGTGTTTTTGTTTTGGGAGCAGTGTCCTTCGTAATAGCAACAATTGGCGGTGTTATTTTTATAAAAATTCTCAATCTGTTTCTTAAGGAGGGTAATAAAATTAATCCTCTGATTGGTAATGCAGGAGTTTCTGCTATTCCGGGAAGTGCACGCATCTCACAGGTCATCGGATTAAAGTACGATAAAACCAACCATTTACTTATGCACGCCATGGGCCCAAATGTTAGCGGAGTTATTGGCAGTGCAGTTGCAGCCGGGGTACTGCTAAGTTTTTTATTTTAATTTTATAGAACAATAATAATAAGCGATTCTTGAAAAAGGGTCGCTTTTTTTCGTACTTTCGGACAATAAATCACTAAAAATTATATTATAATGAGAAATCTATTGGTTCTTTTCGTGACACTGGTGTTTTCATTGAGTGTTATGGCACAGGGTGATAAAAATGGAACTGAACAGAAAAAACTTAATGTTCTTATATTTTCGAAAACCTCCGGTTATCGGCACACTTCAATTCCATCCGGAATAAAAGCGATCACAACACTTGGTCAGCAAAAAGGATGGTTAGTTACAGCAACAGAGGATCCTACCTTATTTACCGATGAATTTCTGGTTAGATTTGATGTTTGTGTATTTCTTAATCCAACTTTGAATGTTCTGGATGAAGCTCAGAAGCAAGCATTTACAACTTTCATAAAGAGTGGAAAGGGATTTGTTGGAATTCATGCATCTGCTGACTGTGAATATGATTGGAAATGGTATGGAGAACTGAATGGGGCATTTTTTAAGACTCATCCTCCGTATCAATTAGCGACAGTTAATATCGAGAGTACGAATCATCCTGCAATGAAACCTTTTGCCGGAATGAAAACATTTACTGTTGAAGACGAATGGTATACCTATAAAGAAAATCCGCGCGGAAAAGTTACCGTCCTTGCTACACTTGACGAATCTTCAATCAAAAAATTGCCAAAAGGTGACACCTGGAAAATGGGCGATCATCCTATCATCTGGTATCACGAATTTGAAGGTGCCCGTTCCTTCTATACCGTGTTTGGACATGGAGACAGTTCATTCGAAAATGAGAAAATTCAGCAACACCTGTATTTGGCCATCGAATGGGCAGGGAAGAGAATTGATTTATAGCGTATTATTTTTATCTGCTTTTCATATGGGTCACTTCTACCTCATTCCGCACACCTTTGATACGGATAATATCTGACAATGAATATTCAATATCTCAAAAACAGGACGTGCAAGGCAAAGAAAAAGTATTCGATAGAACTAAGTTCTGGAGCGTCTAAAAGTTCAACCTTTCATCCTTATAGGCTCGGCTTCTTTGGAACTCTTTATACAACTCCTTAATCATTGCCTCTAACTCTGGTAACGATAGCTTTTCAATTTCGGAATGGAACTCTTTCCAGTGTTCAATCATTGTTTTCAGTTTTTGTTAAATGCAACAAAAATAACTCCGTGCAAGCTCTTGCATCGCTTAATGCTTCATGGCGATATAAAGCTATTTGAAATCGCGGGCACAGCGAAAACAAATTGTCATTATAAATACCATAATTGCAGTGCTTTTCGTATTCGGGAACATGCAACCCGTAATATTCCAACGTTTTGGCCAACACATCGAAATCAGAACAAAATCCGTTGTGAGCAATTACCAATTGATTTTTGATAAATGGTTCGACCAAATGCCAGATATGATCAAATGCCGGTTCATTTTTGGTGATTTCAGGTGTAATCCCATGTATATCAGTAAACCATTCCCAATAGAAATTATTGGGTGGCTGTACCAAAATACTGAGTTCATCGGTAATCATTCCGTTCTCAACCCGTACCAACCCAACCCGGCAGATGCTCCACCTTTTACCACGCGCTGTTTCAAAATCAATGGCTGTAAAAGTGTTCATAAGGGATTTTATATTTCTACAATTTTTCTCAAACGTAGTTTGCCCCTCAGCCAAATCGTGTCGTGGTAAATGATTTTATTTTGCCTTTCTAATGCCTCGGGTGCATGATGGCCTTCGATGTTGGTGTATTAGCCCGAGAATGACTACTTCGGAAGCTTTGATCTTATAGATTATTAGCCAACTAAGGCAAATAGCCTGGCGGTAGATTTTGTTTTTGGTAGGGATTCCCTGACTTTCACGAAATGCAAGTGGATTTTTTTCAATCCGGTCAATTGTTTTGAAAATCTGGTCACCCACGCGGATTGCGCTTATTGGCTCATGCTTAATGTAGGCGATGTAACCGGTAATATGATCAATGTTATGAAAAGCGTGATCAGTTATCCTTACCGAATAACTTTTTGGAGTTTCCTCTTTTGATTTGACCATCGTTGTTTAGCTTCAGTTAAACTTATAGTCGGGGAGTCTCCCGCATACTCGGCCCAATTTCTAAAATCTTCATCGCTTATGGGTTCTCCGCAGAGAGAATACGAATTTAAATCGGCTTCATTAACAATACGTATCAAATCCTGTTGCTCTAAATTCTGCAATGCTTTTAAAGAGTCTTTCCCTATGAGTTCTATCGTTAATGTTTGCATCATATTTGCGTTTTAAAATAGCTTAAGTCCATCCGTTTAAAAGCCTAAATCAAATTTTGTTTTAATCTTGTAAATATACAATGCCCAATCCTAAAAAGCAAAAGAGACTTTGAAGATTTAATTCGTAAAATGAAAAGGGCTAAACCGGAAGTGCTAATCAATACATTTTTCAAAAATCATTTAAATAAGTTTAATCAGTGTCATCAGTGTTATATTTAGTTTACTTCTTCAGGCTTTAAATCCCATAGTATTCCGCCTTCTGATCTGCGTAAAGTCTTTTGTGGATTTCTTTAAAGTCATCGTTGTAATTGTCCTCAATATTTAGACTGGGTTTGGGAATTTGTAAAGACTTTGTATCAATTCCATTGCGGGTGGTAACGAGCAACGATATTTCAGGTTTCTTTTTTAACTTCTTTTCTCCGAATTTTTGAATTCAGTTTATTATGGAATCGACCCTTTTAAGATCCGTTTTTCGGAAAAGAAATCGAACAGTCGAATTGTTGGTGTCGGAATCAATGATCAGGTCGTCATACAGAAAATTAAAAAATATCGTCCAAATGATCCTACAAAACCTTAACCACAAATTCTCCCTTGCTTTTCATCTGCCCAAAAGGTTCAGGTTGGAGCCCATGGCGGGCTGCAATTTCCAGAAATGCAGCTTTTCCTTCAGGTGTAACAGCAACAAGTAAGCCACCGCTGGTTTGAGGATCGCAAAAAAGGTGTTTCTGCTCATCAGTCATTGGTGAAACTTTATGTCCATAACTATCGAAATTGCGGAAAGTACCGCCAGGAAACGTTTTTTGCCCCATATAAAAGCTGATATTTTCAATCCTGGGAACTCTTTCCGCAAAGATTTCAGCACTCAGTCCACTACCTTCGCACATTTCAATCAGATGGCCCAGCAACCCGAATCCGGTAACATCAGTCATTGCTTTCACTTCGGTCAACATTCCTAATTCCATACCTATTGTATTAAAAGTCAGCATTAAATTTCGTGCAGTTTGCCGGTCCGCCTCTTTCAGTATTCCCAGTTTTTGTGCAGTAGATAAAATGCCGATACCTAATGGTTTTGTTAAGTATAGTTCGCAACCTTCTATTGCAGTGCAGTTAAGCCTGATCTGATCCTTATTTGCAATTCCTGTAACTGCCAATCCAAAAATAGGTTCAGGGCCTTCAATACTGTGGCCTCCGGCAATAGCCATACCTGCACGGGCACAAGCCTGCTTTGCCCCTTCGATGACCTGACCAGCAAGTTCCGGCGAAAGCTTGTTGATTGGCCAGCAAAGAATCGCAATTGCCATTAAAGGTTTTCCTCCCATTGCATAAATATCACTGATAGCGTTTACAGATGCAATTCCCCCAAAATCATAAGGATCATCAACAATAGGCATAAAAAAATCAGTTGTAGATATAATAACCTGATTGTTGCCAATGTCATAAATTGCGGCATCATCAAGTGTACTGTTGCCTACCAGCAATAATTCGTCTGAAAACTCAGTTTTACACTGTGCAAGGATTGAATTTAAAACTTTAGGCGATATTTTACATCCACAACCTGCTCCGTGTGAATACTGAGTTAGTTTTACCTGTGGATTGTCTGAATTGATATTAATATTAAACATGTAATATAAGATTGTAATCTAAATTGTAATTAGTTATCAGGAGATTCATGCGTAAAATATGGAGATTGATTTTTCAAGTATTATTTGTGCGTTAGACTTTGCATCACCATTGGGAAGTACTATTTCCGTCAATTTCTTTTTGTATTTTTCCCGGCTGAACTGATAGGTCTGATCATAGTATTCAAGAAGCTTCTCCGCAACATGCATGAACTTCTTACTCCGATAAAGATTAAAAATTTCTTTAACACGCAGGTCACCAATACGTTTAGCTATGGTTCCAATTGCATTTTCGATTTGATCCTCAGGAAGAAATCCGTAATTTGCGACAAGCCTGATTATCCGGTCGCTTGTTGGCACCTGAATCTCTATACATTTCGCTTCATTCATTTTTTGCCATAACGGATCGGGAATAAAAACCCGCCCGACCTTCTGACTCTCACCTTCTATCCAGACCCTTCTCAACAGGTCAAAATCAATTACCTGATCGAAAAGTTTATTTTGAAACTGCTGTGTAGTGGGTTGTTGTTTCTGCCCAATCCCACCGAAAACAGAACCCCGGTGATTTGCATTCCCTTCGAGATCAATTACCTGTTCTCCCATCGCTCTCAATTGGAGCAGGATTTCTGTTTTTCCACTTCCTGTATGGCCTTCAATTACTATTAAATGCGGGAGATTTCCTATGTTATCCAGCAAATAATTCCTGTATGATTTATAACCTCCCTCTAATATGTAACAATTGATCCCAACTCTCTCAAATAGCCATGCCATACTCTCAGAACGCATGCCGCCCCGCCAGCAATAGACCAATAACTGGCCTGAAGTTGCTGCGGAATTTGCTTTGCGTACAAACTCTGCCATTTTAGCACCTACAATTTCAAGCCCTTTTTCAATGGCAGGTAGCCGTCCTTTATTTTTATAGATTGTTCCGACTATCTCCCTTTCTTCATTATCGAAAATAGGGATATTAATGGCCCGGGGAATATGCCCTTCGGCAAACTCTGCCGGCGACCTCACATCCACAATTGGAAGTGATTTACTTAATATCAAAAATTCTTTGGCAATAAGAATTTGCATCGATAGTTTGCTATAATAATATTCTTGACATTACACTTTTCAAAGATAGATAACGAATGTTAAAGAATTTGCATTTTTAATCAAAGGTTAACAAAAACATGAAAAGGCTATAATATTTATTATTTGGATATAAATCTTCGAGTATTTTTGTACATTTGATTATCCATTCGACTTTGGATCAAAAAGTTCTTCAATATGAAGAAATTTGCCATTTTGATTATCGATCATAATGCGGAGAATAGTACTTCTCTTCAGGAGATACTTGTTGCCAATGATTTTGTCGTTAGAACTGCAGTCAGCTGCAATTCCGGTTTGAAAATGTTAACTGAAGATTCTTTTGACCTTGTTTTTATTGAGTCAGAAATGCCTGGAACAGGTAGCTTTGTAACCTGTCAGTCCATTAAATCGAATTCAATTTATGAAAATACTTCTATTATTTTTATAATTGGGAGCAAGGATTTTTCTGTTGTCAGGGAGATATATGAATCAGGTGGGGACGATTATGTCCTTAAGCCATTTGTATGGAGTGAATTGCTCATGAAAATTAGGATCCATCTTGAGCTTAAATATAGCCGCAGGATGGCGAAGAACATGAATCAGATGCTTGAAGCAAAAGTTGCCCAACGAACATTCGAACTTGAAGCATCATTAAAAAAATTGGAGCTGGCGAAAAAAGAACTTGAAAAGCTCTCTGTTGCCAAATCTGAATTTCTAAACCTGATTAGTCATGAGATCAGAACTCCTCTTAACGGTATTTTAGGAAGCCTGACATTAATTGGCCGCTACAATTTTAATGACGAAGTAACCCGGTATCTTTCTCTTTTGGACAAATCAGTTAAAAGACTGGAAAAATTTTCAAATATTATTGTTGAGGCATCAACCCTTCGCCTCAAAGGTGAAAAAGCATTGATATTCAAGGAAACAGATATTATAAAGGTACTTTTAAACGCACTTGATCTGTGTAAGGAAAAATTTTCTGAGAAGGGCCTGCAAGTTGATCTGCAAAATGATACTACCAACTCTATACTCAAAGGTGACGATAAATACATGTTAAAATGTTTTACTGCAGTATTGGATAATGCCTTTAAATTCTCACCTAAAGGAGAAATGATAGTGGTCAGGGTAGATAATACAGCAGATGGATTTTTAAGAATTACAATTACCGATCGAGGAAATGGGTTTTCTGAGGCAGCCCTTGATAATATCTACACTCCCCTTAGCAATCATGAAGCACATTTTGATCAGAATACGGGTATGGGACTTCATCTCGCAAAACTCATTGTGGATGCCCACTCTGGATTTATGTCGGCAGGCAACCGTGAACAGCCGGGGGCAATAATTGAAATTCTGATTCCATCGGCGCGTTGATTTGGTAATATTATTAATTAGCTGACATTATGGCTTATCAGAAGTAATGTAGATGATTGCCTGCTTAATCAACGTGCGATATCCGGTATTATTATAACTATTTTTATCATGTCCCGGCTGGATATAGACAATTTTCGAGTTACCCTTTTTTAAAGTCCATCCAATCAAAATATTGCTTTTTGGATGATCTGTTGACAGAAGGGGAAAGACTTCAGGAATAACTTCCAGATTTCCATATACCTCATCGTGTATTATAAAATCTTTTACCCGTTTGGTTACCGGATGTGATTTGTGAATTATCTGTACATAAAAATCGATATCGTGTGTGTAAGAAGATGCCCCAAATTTGTCATTCTTCTTTTTTTCCCAATACTTTCCGCCGACAATGCTCTTAAATTCAGGCCAATCCTGAAAGGAGCAAATTGAATGATGCAGAAATAAGAGTCCTTTGCCTTCACTCAATAACCTTATATATGATTTTTTCTCCTCATCGGTGATTGTTTTAGGCATATCATAAAACACAACGGCATCAAATGAAGAAGGGTCCATTGCACCTAATTTAACGAGCGCCTCAGGATGAATAAGCTCTGAGTATGTCAGATTATTGAAAGAATCAAACATTTGAAAAAATGACTCCCGGTCGAAATCATGTCCACCGGTAATAATCAGAATTTTAAGTTCGTTTCCGGAAGCATTAATACCAGTTAAAAGTAAAGTACACAGAAATAAAAGGGCAACAGAACTTCTCATTACTTCTTTTCTTTTAAATGTTGGTTTACAGCGTGACTAAATCCATCTTCATTATGAGCAAGACTAATTAGATATTTCATTTTAAGTTCTTCGGGTGCATTGCCAACGACATATGAATGTTGAGTGAAATCGAGCATTTCAAGGTCATTGAAATCATTCCCGATTCCAAGTGTGTTCTCGCGGACAATTCCGGTTATCCGACAGATCTCACCAATTCCATGAGCTTTAGATACACCATTAGGAAAAATTTCCATCCAAGTGTATCCCGGATCTAGTGGAGAGGTAGTCCTGATTATGCTTAATTCAGGAAAGTTAGATGTAACATCCACTTTAACATGCTCAAATTGACTGCTTTGTAAAGGGAAAAACATCAGGATCTGAGAGGAAATAAAAGGAGCGTCAGGATTTATTTTGGTTGCGTTCCCCAGTTTTTTATGATGGTCGATATACCTTTTAAGTTCAGGGCATTTATAACTTTCCCACCATGCGAAATTGTGATTATCAGGTAATTCGTGTGAAACTTTAAAATTGTGTTTTTCACTGATCAGATAATTGACTATCTGCCCGGTTGTTACAGCAGTAATAAAAAAGGCGCGGATTAGTTTTTGGGTTTTCCAGTCCATAATGCCGGCACCGGAGGAAAGTATTACATAGTCGAAAGGGGAATTTTCGTTTAGTACCTGCCGGACCTTGAAAAGATTTCGGCCAGTTGCTGCAACCCTGCAGACTCCTGAATTTCCTAATCTTTCAAGAGTCCCCATATCTGCCGGACTGATCGACTGGTCTGATTGTAAAAGTGTTCCGTCAAGATCGGTAACAACCATTTTCAATTCTGACATAAAGAAATAATTCTATAAATTGAATTTGACTAAGATACAACTATTGATTTAAAATGTCAGGTTACCCGACATTTTTTAATTTAAATAATAAGTAATTGTTAAATCTGCAGATGAACCTTTTTTAAAGCTGAACAAATTTTGATTATAATAATTTATCAGCTTTTTTTGCAGAAAATAAGATTAGATAAATCCATCGTATTTATATTTTTTGTTCAATGCCGGATATAGTGAATAACAGGCTTATAGGGCATACCGATAAAATCCTGCCAGAAAGGGAGTTTCGGATTGGGTCAGTGAGCCTGCAGTTCGCAAGGTTCATTTCTGACGGATCGTTTCAAATGTTGCTAACTTTACCTTATCTTTGCCATTTGCCCGCGAATCCTTTATTTCGATTATAATAATTCATTATTTATATTTCTTGATCTTAAAACAGATTTATTTTCTAATTTAAAACGTATGAAACGATTATTTTCTTTTCTCCTGGTTCTTGCATTACCCGCTTTTGTGTTTGGTAGTGAAGCCGATCTCAAAATTCCTGAGCTTGCATCGGGGCAATATAATATGCTGATGTTCGGATTTTTGATTTGTATTCTTGGATTACTTTTTGGTTTATATCAATTTATCCGGGTAAAGAAACTTGGGGCACACAAGAGTATGCTTGACGTGGCGCATATCATTTTCGAAACCTGTAAAACTTATCTGATTCAGCAGGGAAAATTCCTTCTGATTCTTTTTGCTTTTATCGCGTCGTGTATTGCTTTCTATTTTGGCTTCCTGCAGCAAATGAGCTTTGGAGGGGTATTACTAATCCTGATGTGGTCAGTGGTCGGTATACTCGGATCCTATGGTGTTGCATGGTTTGGAATTCGTATGAATACCCTTGCAAACAGCCGTATGGCTTTTGCTTCCCTGGAACGTAAACCTATTAAATTGCTCAATATACCTCTTGACGCAGGAATGAGTATTGGGGTGTTATTGGTAAGTGTTGAATTAATCATGATGCTGATTATTTTGCTTTTCATCCCACGCGAATTTGCCGGTGCCAGCTTTATTGGTTTTGCAATTGGCGAGTCATTGGGTGCTTCTGCCCTTCGTATCGCCGGAGGTATTTTTACCAAAATTGCCGATATTGGCAGCGACCTGATGAAGGTGGTATTTAAAATTAAGGAAGATGATCCACGTAACCCTGGTGTAATTGCTGATTGCACCGGAGATAATGCCGGAGATAGCGTAGGGCCGACAGCCGATGGTTTTGAGACTTATGGCGTAACTGGTGTCGCTCTCATCAGTTTTATTGTATTGGCCGTATCAAACATAGCCGACCAGACTCTCCTGCTTACCTGGATATTCCTTATGCGTATTCTTATGGTAGTCACTTCAATTGCTGCATTTTACATCAATAAGGTCTATACTAATGCAAAATATCGCAACGCTTTGGATCTGGATTTTGAGAAACCTCTTACTACATTGGTGTGGATCACATCTATCATTTCCATACTTGTGACATTTGGGGTAAGTTATTTCATGCTTGGTGGCCTGGCACATAACCTTTGGTTTACTTTATCAATCATAATAAGTTGCGGAACACTTGGTGCTGCCCTTATTCCTGAATTTACAAAGATCTTTACCAGTCCAAAATCGAGCCATGTGAACGAAATTGTGACAGCATCACGGGAAGGTGGGGCATCGCTTAACATTCTATCAGGTCTTGTGGCGGGTAACTTCAGTGCCTTCTGGCAGGGTATGGTATTCCTCGTGCTTATGTTCATTGCATATTTTTCATCAACTCATGGACTTGATGCTCTCATGATCTATCCGTCAATTTTTGCATTTGGCCTTGTTGCCTTCGGTTTTCTCGGCATGGGCCCTGTAACTATTGCGGTTGATAGTTACGGTCCGGTTACTGACAATGCACAAAGTATATATGAACTTTCCCTTATTGAGGAAAATCCCAATGCCGGAGCAGAAATTGAAAAGGAATTTGGCTTCAAACCCGATTTCGAAAATGCCAAGCATTACCTGGAAGCTAACGATGGTGCAGGTAATACTTTTAAAGCGACAGCAAAACCTGTACTTATAGGCACAGCGGTTGTAGGTGCTACTACAATGATCTTTTCGCTTATTTTGCTCATCAAACATAAATTTAACATCGAGCCTGAAACTATCCTTAATGTTCTCAATCCATACACTATTCTCGGTTTTCTTGCAGGTGGTTCTGTAATATATTGGTTTACAGGCGCGTCAATTCAAGCCGTAACAACGGGTGCTTATCGTGCTGTGGAATATATAAAGAAAAACATTCATCTGGATGAAGGGGCTGATAGCAGTGCATCGATCGAAACTTCCAAAGAGGTGGTAAAGATATGTACGCAGTATGCCCAGACTGGTATGTTCAATATTTTTATTGCTATCTTCTCCTTTGCTTTGGCGTTTGCTTTCTTTGCAGGTTATCGCGATATGGCAGCCACTACCCCAACTCATATGTATGCAGCAACTTCATTTTTTGTTAGTTACTTAATCTCAATAGCTGTTTTCGGACTATTTCAGGCACTATTTATGGCTAATGCCGGAGGTGCATGGGATAATGCCAAGAAAGTGGTTGAAGTAGACCTGCGTGAAAAGGGGACAGCTTTGCATGATGCATCAATTGTTGGAGATACAGTAGGAGACCCTTTCAAGGACACCTCTTCTGTGGCTTTAAACCCTATCATTAAATTCACGACCCTCTTTGGTTTGCTTGCAATGGAAATTGCCATATCGGAAAGCTTTTATTCCGTTGCACCTTATGTTGGCGGAGTTTTCTTTGCAATTGCCCTTTACTTTGTGTACCGCTCCTTTTACAAGATGAGGATCATAAAAACTGTTTAATCTTAACTAAGTAACATTTTTTAACAATCTTTAAGGTCTGTTTTGTCGGCTTAACTAAATTCCGGTTGATATTTGTAACGTAAGAGTAAAGCACTTTTTTTCATAGATTTTGGTTAGGTTAACATAGGGCATCCCTCTCGGGATGCCTTTTGTTATTTTGGTTAGGGCCTATAAACCAAGTAATTGCTCTTCGGGACTTTTACCTTTAAAAAGCATATTAGACGGGGATTCGATTAGCTCCTTTAAAGTTACCAGGAACCCTACTGAATCTTTACCATCAATAGTTCTGTGATCGTATGAGAGGGCCACATACATCATAGGTCTGATCTCGACTTTGCCATTGAGTGCAACCGGACGATCTTTAATTGAATGCATTCCCAGAATAGCACTTTGAGGTGGATTGATAATTGGGGTCGACATTAATGATCCGAAAACCCCGCCATTTGTTATCGTAAACGTACCTCCTGTCATATCCTGAATAGTAAGTCTTTTATCAATAGCCTTTTGCGCGAGATCTTTAATCTCTCGTTCAATGGTAACAATAGTTTTTGATTCAGCATTGCGAATAATAGGAACCATCAGCCCTTTTGGCGTTTGAACAGCGATTCCAATATCGTGATAATGAGGAGTGACAATATCATCTCCTTCAATCATCGAATTAATTTCCGGATGTTTTGACAATGCGACACTGACTGCCTTGGTGAAAAACGACATAAACCCCGGCTTAAAACCATATTTATTAATAAATGGCTGTTGATAAGTCATGCGTAGGTCAATTAGCTGCCTCATGTCTATCTCGTTAAAGGTAGTAAGCATTGCCGTCTCATTCTTAACTGCCACCAGGCGCTGACTCAGTTTTCGCCGAAGCGGAGAAATGGCGACCCGTTCTTCATAACGGGGGTTAACAGTCCCCGACGCTGAAGGTTCAGCTTTCAGCAGTTCGATTACAGATTCAACATCCCCGCGGCTGATCCTGCGAAGCCCGTTCAGAATGTCTTCGATATTCAGGCCCTGTTCTTCCATTACAGCCTTCGCGGCAGGAGTTAATTTAATCTTATTGTTTTCTGTTCCTGCTAATCTGTTTTCCCCTTCCGCCAAACCGGAAACTGAAATCTGTAATCTTGTTGTATCTTCAACAAGCGGTTCAATGGCCGATTGTTTGTTTAACAGTATAGAGTTGTTCTCAAAGGCCTGCACAATATCTTCAATGTCCAATGTGCACAATACTTCACCTACAGAAACCCTTTCTCCCTCCTTAAATAAGATTTTCAATTTACCGGCTACTGGTGCCGTCAAAAACAAAGTGGCTTTATCTGATTCAATTTCAGCAATTTCCTGATCTTTGTAAACCACGGTACCATCTTCAACAAGCCACTTCCCAATTTCAACTTCAGTAATTGATTCCCCCGGAGAAGGTACTTTAATCTCATGTATCATATCGGATAAATTAATTGCAAAATTAATTAAAAACCGCATTTAGGATTCTTTCAAGACTTTTTTTGTGTTTTTCCAAAAGTCCTGTTGCCGGGCAGGCACTTTCGACCCGACTAATAAGCTCAAGCTGCAGTTCAGGATACTTTTGGGATATATAAGGCCAAACCCCCATATTTGCAGGTTCGTCCTGGACCCATATCACACGTTCAGCAAGGGGATTTTGGTATTTAATAGTTCGAATATCCTCTGAAGGAAATGGAAATAGTTGTTCAATCCGGATAATCGCATAATTTGATCGTCCCAATATCTCACGCCTTTCAATTAGTTCGTAATAGATTTTACCTGAAGTAAAAATAATAACTTCTGCTTTTCCGGCAGGAACTTTATCATCACCGATTACTTCCATGAATTTGCCGGATATCAGATGTTTAACAGGGGATAAGACTAATGGGTGCCTTAAAAGACTTTTCGGTGTAAATACAATCATCGGTATCCTTATATCCCATAAAACCTGGCGCCTCAATAAATGAAAAAAGTTTGCAGGAGTAGTAGGCATCATTACCTGCATATTGTAATTCACACACAAAGATAATATCCTTTCAATTCTTCCGCTCGAGTGTTCAGGCCCTTGTCCCTCATAACCGTGAGGTAGGAACAGGACGAGACCATTCATCAAACCCCATTTTTCTCCTGCTGAACTAATATATTGATCTATAATTACTTGCGCCACATTACTAAAATCACCGAACTGAGCCTCCCAAATGGTGAGCCCTTTGGGATAAGATAATGAATATCCATATTCGAAACCCATCACTCCATATTCGTTAAGCGGTGAATTGAAAACTTCAAATTTCGCCTGATCAGCGGATATATGTTTCAATGGAAAGTATTTTTCATCACCGTCTTCAATAACAATCGATGCATGCCGGTGAGAGAATGTTCCCCTCTCACTGTCCTGGCCGCTTAACCTTACAGGAATACCTTCATTCAGAAGCGTGCCAAACGCAAGTTGTTCAGCCAATGCCCAATCAATCTTATTGTTGTCGATAAGCTCCCGGCGATCCTCCAAAACTTTAATTATTTTTCCAAAGAATTTTTTATCGTCAGGTAACGTATTTATTTTAACGGCAAGATTCCTAAGCATTATCTCAGAAACTGCTGTGGGAGTATTATTTATTTCGGTTGGTTCAGGGAAACGATATGCTTTATACTCTTCTACCAGAAAACTTTTAACCTTTACTTTTTTTATCCCCTTACTGAGTTCAAATTTTTCTTCAAGGTACTGATTAAAAGCAGAAATTTCATCCGATACTTCATCCTGAGTCATAACACCAGCTTCAATCAGTTTATTTGCGTATATATCACGCGGATTAGGGTGCTGAGAAATTGCTTTATACAGAATGGGTTGTGTAAATCGTGGCTCGTCTCCTTCGCTATGACCGTATTTACGATAAGATAATATGTCAATAAAAATATCGCTATGAAAATTTTGTCTGAATTCAAGTGCTAATTTTACCGTGAAAATTATTGCTTCGACATCATCGCCATTTACATGGAAAACAGGTGAACGGGTAATTTTAGCAACATCAGTACAGTAAGTACTTGATCTGGCTTCAAGGTAATCTGTTGTGAACCCTATTTGATTATTTATTACAATATGAATTGTTCCCCCTGTTTTATAACCGGGTAGCTGGGCCATTTGAACCACCTCATAAACAACGCCCTGACCGGCGATGGCTGCATCTCCATGAATCACAACAGGAGCAATTTTATTAAAATCTCCGCGATATGAAAAATCACCCTTCGCCCTTGCCATTCCTTCAACAAGAGGGGCGACAGTTTCAAGATGAGAAGGGTTTGGCAGTAAACTCAACTTAACTTTTGAACCGTTTTTAACGGCAACCTCCTTTTCAAATCCTAAATGATATTTTACATCTCCTAAAACTATTCCCTCTTCATATTCAGTAGCATAAAACTCCTTAAAGATATTTTCATAAGGTTTCTTCAATATATTTGCAAGAACATTTAGTCTGCCGCGGTGAGATATGCCAATTACATACTCTTCAATCCCCAGATCTACACCGTGTTCTATAATGGCATTCAGTGCTGGAATGAGACCTTCTGTTCCTTCGAGGGAAAACCTTTTGGCCCCTACAAATTTTTTATGGATAAAGCTTTCGAAGCCTGCAGCCTCTTTGAGATGATTAAAAATTTCCTTTTGTGTCTCTTTTGAAAGTTTTCCTGTGTTCCTTGTACTCTCCATCCTTAACCTAAGCCAGTCAATCAGCTCGGGCTGACGCATATAAAGAAACTCTACTCCAATTGATTCACAATAAGTACTTTCCAAATGTCCAATAATTGAACCAAGTGATGCCGGACCAATTCCTATCTCTTTTCCCGCTTCAAATATTACATTTAAGTCATTTTCATCAAGACCGAAGTTATGGTACTCCAGAGTAGGGGTGTACTGACGGCGGCGTCTGACCGGGTTTGTCCGGGTAAAAAGGTGTCCGCGCTGCCGGTAACCATTGATTAAGTTAAGTATGCAGAACTCCTTTTCTAACCGATTTTTATCAACAGAATCCACCGGGTGAGAATCGTAGGATTTTCGGGCCAGCTCGAATCCTTCAAAAAAGTTACACCAACTTTCATCAATATCCTGCGGATTTTTAAGATAATTTTTATACAACTCTTCTATAGCACCAATTTCATAATTTCCTGCCAGTGAGAATATATTCATGTTAAAAATTTAGTTACTTTACAATTACAATTAAATAACAGAATAAGTTCAAATGCAAGGATTTTTGAAGAAGGTCGCATCTCATTTGTTTGAAAAACATGGTAGTAATATCAATCTGCTTACCATCGTTTTTCCGAATAGAAGAGGAGAGGTGTTTTTTACACATTACCTGAACAGTTTGATCACCGAACCAATGATCTCACCTGAATTAATTACGGTTAATGATCTCTTTTCGTCACTTTCATCCCTGCATGTCCCGGATCGATTAAGTCTTATTTTAAGACTTTACAAAGTTTACCGGGAATATACAAATGCAAATGAGCTTTTTGATGATTTCTATTTTTGGGGTGATATGTTAATCAACGATTTTGATCAGGTTGACAAATATCTTGTCAATGCACACGACCTTTTTACAAATGTCACTGAGATAAAAGAGATTGATGCACGTTTTAGCGCATTAAATAAGGATGAAAAGGAGCGACTCGGAAATTTTTGGAAGACACTCACAGGAAATGATAAAACATTAAATCAACAGGAGTTTATCAGGCTTTGGAATGATATTAATGGCGTTTACGAAAAACTAAAATCCAGGCTCGTAAATGACGGACTTGCCTATGAAGGTATGTTGTACCGCGAAGTAGCAGAGCAGATTATTAATAACAACCCTTCAATATTTGGGAACAAACACTTCGTATTCGTGGGATTTAATGCGCTTAACCGTTGCGAAGAAGTACTTTTTGATCATCTTCAGAAATATGGAAAAGCTGTGTTTTATTGGGATTTCGACAATTATTATCTGAAGGATGATACACAGGAAGCAGGATATTTTTTAAGGAAGAATATAGTTAGATTCCCGCATTCCGGATATCTGGCTGATTGTGAAATACTCACCTCGTCGTCAAAATCAATGAAAATCATAAATGTTTCATCTCAGGTAGGTCAGGCTCAGGCAGCTGCCTCTGAACTTATGGGGCAATTTGAAGGGAAACTGAATTTTGATGAAACAGCAGTAGTGCTTTGTGATGAAGAGTTACTCTTACCAACGATTTTTGCTTTACCTGAAAATATCGGCAGCGTAAACGTGACAATGGGTTATCCATTAAAAATGACACCTGTCTTTAGTTTGATTACCAGCCTGATAGATTTACAAAAAAACTGCCGTAAATCAGTTGACGATATACTGTTTTATAACAAGGACGTGGTGAACATATTAAGTCACCAGCTTGTAATTGATTTTGAACCCTTGAAAGGGAAACAACTTATCGACATGATCCTGGTAAATAATGCCATATATTTATCCGCGAAAGAATTTGGAGGAAATAGCCTGTTCAGACAAATGTTTGTCGCCCCACAAAACATATCGGAGCTTGCAGACTATTTCCCCGGTATATTGAAAACAATATTCCTTCACTGGAAAGGGAAAAAGACTGACGAAACTATCATAAAATCAAGACAAAATGAGATTTCTCAACATGATAATGTATCCTTGTACCGCGAATATCTCTACCAGTCTGTTCTGGCAGCAAATAAACTTAAAGATATAATACTAAATGATGTAATAAAATTATTTGAATCGGATAGTTTTTTTTCCAGAGATACATTTTTCCGTCTGTTATTGCAATATCTTAGAGGACTCGCTATTCCTTTTGATGGAGAACCACTTGATGGATTACAGATTATGGGAATTCTTGAAACACGAACCCTCGATTTCAGAAACATCATCTTTCTTTCGATGAATGAAGGTATTATGCCAAAAATTTCATCTTCCGGATCATTTATCCCATATAATCTCAGACGGGTATTCGGATTGCCAACTGTTGAAGAGCAAAATGCAATGTATGCCTATTATTTCTTCAGACTTCTGCAGCGTGCAGAAAATCTGACTTATATATACGATTCAAGTGCCGGTGGCCTGCTCACGGGTGAAAAAAGCCGGTATTTGTACCAGTTGTTGCTTGACTCACCTTTCAAAATTTTGGAAATTAACACTGTTTTTAACATAAAAAATATTCCATATCAGCCGATTAGCATAGTGAAAGATGAAAATGTGATGGCCTCTTTGAATAAATATCTGAATGGAAATAGTGAATTATCACCGAGCGCAATCGATAAATTCCTGACTTGTCCTTTGCAATTCTATTTCCGGTATTCTGCAGGTCTGGCCGAACCTGAAGAAATTTCGGAAGAAGTGGATCCGATGCTTTTCGGACTCCTTTTTCATGATACCATGGAAAATATTTACCAGCCATTTATTGGTAAAGTCGTTGAAATTAAAGATCTTGATACAATAATTAATGATCAGGAACTTATAGCCAATACTATCATTTCATCATTCCGGAAAATTTATTTTAAGGGAATTAAAGACGGAGAGAAAGTACAGCTATTTGGACGAAATTGGCTGGTTTTTGAAGTAGTGAAAAAATACGTGAACCAAATATTGGCTGTCGACCGTAATCGTTCCCCATTTGAAATTGTCGGGCTGGAAAGAAAAGTGAGAATATCAATTCCAATCAATGAATCACAACAAAATGTTCTGATAGGAGGGACAATTGATCGTCTTGACCGCGTAGGTAACACAATGTATATTCTTGATTATAAGACGGGGAAAGCAGATCTTAGTTTCACTTTGTTATCCGCGCTATTTGACAAAGAGGAAAAAACAAGGAACAAAGCTGCTTTTCAAATCCTGGTTTATTCATATATTCTAAATAAAAACCAACCTGAGTATACAGTCATTCTACCAGGGATTTATTCATTGCGTGAAATATTTAAAGATGGCTATAATCCGTCGTTATATTCTAAAGAAATTGGTAATCAGCAAGTTAATTTTATATCCATCGCAGCTAAGTTTGAAATTCATTTCCGGCTAATACTGGAAGAAATATTCAATATCGCCCTGCCATTTAGTCAGACCACAAATCCTGAAAATTGTAAGATTTGCCCATACCGCCAGATTTGCAGAAAATGACCTGAATAAAGGTTGATAGGTTGATAAGCTGATAGGTTGATAGGTTGATAGGTTGATAAGTTGATAGGTTGATAAGTTGATAGGTTGATAAGTTGATAGGTTGTCTAGTTGTCTAGTCCTGAAATAGGTTTACAGAAAAAGTAAACTAAAAACAGGATTATGAAGTTAAAAGTAAACAGTTTTACGGACGAGTCAAGGCAATTTGGTCGGGAATAATCGGAAACGACCCATCGGTTTACAGAGGACAATCTGACAATGCAATTTTTTTTGCCCTGTCAGGGCATTATATTGGTAGCCCCGGGTAAGGGAGCATAGCGACCGCCACCCGGGGAAGAATGACCCCGACGATAAAGGCGCATCCGCAAAGGTTAATTGAAATAGCACTGTTCTATGCGCCGCAAATTGAAACTTCGTCGTAGAAAGAGAATCATGAAATAGACGAATGAGAAATAAAATATTAAAAAGGAAATGGA
>Ga0247841_10000835_pt1 | contig 76094 bp, 52 predicted proteins | sample LaCruzMarch2015__2_FD_192410 | JGI IMG/M metagenome (GOLD analysis project Ga0247841, IMG submission 192410) | Freshwater microbial communities from meromictic Lake La Cruz, Castile-La Mancha, Spain - LaCruzMarch2015_18m | ecosystem: Environmental > Aquatic > Freshwater > Lake | place: Spain... | reverse complement strand
ACCCTGCAAACATAAAAGCAGCGGAATTGATGGGTAAACTCCACGACAGGCTTAAGCAAATTGGCTACACAGGTCACCCTTTAGAAGTTTATCTGGTTCGTATTCTCTTTTTAATGTTTTCCGAAGACACAACCATCTTCAATAAGCAGCAATTTCAGGACTATTTAGAGCAGCGGACAAACGAAGACGGCAGCGACCTTGCAGCCAAATTGCAGGAACTGTTTCAGGTATTGAACACACCAAAAGAAAACCGATATAAAAACCTTGACGAACAACTTGCCGACTTTCCCTATGTAAACGGAAAACTCTTTGAAGAAATATTACCGACGGCAAGTTTCGACAGCAGCATGCGGCAGGCATTGTTAAACTGCTGTTACATTGACTGGAGCAAGATTTCGCCTGCAATTTTCGGCTCTATGTTTCAGAGTGTAATGAACCCAGCGGAAAGAAGGAATTTAGGTGCACATTACACCAGCGAAACCAATATTCTTAAACTCATTAAACCACTTTTCCTCGATGAACTTTGGCGGGAATTTGAAAGCATCAGGGAGAACAAAAACAAACTTCAGGAATTCCATAAAAAATTAAGCACCCTCAAATTTCTTGATCCTGCCTGTGGTTGCGGCAACTTTTTGGTTATCACATACCGTGAGTTACGTTTGTTGGAATTGGCAATTTTAAGAGAGTTATACAAATCAGGTCAAATAGTTACCGACATCGGCAATATTATTTGGCTTAATGTTGACCAGTTTTACGGTATTGAGTGCGAAGAATTCCCCGCACGAATCGCCGAAGTGGCTATGTATCTTATTGACCACCAGATGAATATGCTTGTCAGCAACGAGTTCGGGCAATACTTTGTCCGATTACCTTTGAAAAAATCAGCTAAAATTGTTAACGGTAACGCACTGCAAATAGATTGGAACAGCCTTTTCAGAGAGCAGGGGATAGAAATTACAGCCAGGAACACATTAGTAACTGTAAATGAACCTGAAATTGCATATACCACAGTCAATATCAAAACAAATAACCTTACAATTATTGACGAAAGAAGTTCAACTGATGAAAGAATCATAACCGGAAACACTTTTGATTATATTCTTGGAAACCCGCCATTTATTGGTAGTGCATATCAATCCATTTCTCAGAAAAAAGACATGGAAATTGTATTTACTGGTCTTACAAATTATGGCATGTTAGATTATGTTACTGCATGGTATAAGAAAGCAGCACAATTCATTGTGAATACCAAAACAAAAGTTGCATTTGTTTCTACAAATTCAATTTCCCAGGGCGAACAACCAGGTATTTTATGGACCATACTTTACAATCTGTACAATATTAAAATACATTTTGCGCATCGAACATTCCGATGGAGTAACGAAGCCAAAGGAAAAGCAGCTGTGCATGTTGTAATTATTGGATTTGCCGGTTTTGATAATGCAAACAAATCGATTTTTGAATACGATGATATCAAGGGTATTCCACATGAAGTCAAAGTAAAAAATATCAATCCATATCTTGTGGAAGGGAAAGATTTTTCTTTATTATCAAGATCTAAACCATTATGTAATGTCCCATCTATTTTATTTGGGAGTAAATTAGTAGATAATGGAAACTATCTTTTTACCGAAGAAGAAAAAAATCATTTTTTGCTTCAGGAACCCAAATCAATTGAGTTTTTCAAAGAAATATTAAGTGGAGATGAGTTTTTAAAAGGTAAAAAAAGATGGTGCTTATGGTTAAAAGATATTTCACCATCAAAATTAAAGGAATTAGAACTTGTCAATGATAGAGTCGCAAATGTTAAGCATTTTAGATTAAAAAGCGCTAAAATTCAAACTCAAAAGGCAGCTGACTACCCAACATTGTTTGCCGAATTAAGACAACCTGAAAGTGATTTTTTGCTAGTTCCACTCACTTCATCTGAGAATAGAAAATATATACCTCTTGGTTTTTTTAGTAAAGATTTTATTGTAACAAATAGTTGTTCTGTAATTCCTAATGCCACATTATTTCACTTCGGTGTTCTTAGTTCAATAATGCATATGTCATGGGTTAAAACAGTTTGTGGTCGGTTAAAAAGCGATTTTAGATACTCAAATACTATCGTATATAACAATTATCCTTGGCCTGAAAATCCAAACGATAAACACGAAAAAGATATTGAAACAGCAGCACAAAAAGTGCTTGATGCAAGATTGCAATTTCCGGACAGTCCACTTGCCGTCCTCTACGACCCTTTGACAATGCCTCCTGCACTTGTAAAAGCACACAACGAGTTAGACAAAGCGGTTGATTTGGCATACCGTCCGCAACCCTTTACAAACGAAGCAAACAGGATGGTTTATCTATTTGAACTTTACGAAAAATATACAGCAGACTTGTTCAAAAAAGAGAAACCGAAGAAAAATAAAAAACAGAAAAATAACGATGAATAAAAAACACCGGGCGGTAATACCCGGTATAGTTACTTGCCGGTGATGTTAGGATTTTAGTTGAGATTGAACCTTCATAACTACATACTCCCAATCATCCACCCAACTGCTCTAAAATCCTGCAAATCCCTTAATCATGCAAATCAAGGTTCAGACTATTTTACCAAAATCATCTTCTTCATATCGATAAATCTCGGTATTCCTCCGTCATCTATCGCTTCTATTCTGTATAAATAAATTCCGCTTGCATTTATCCCTCGAAAAGTGAATCCACTTATTGTTGAAGATGCATAAGAATAAACTATGCGACCAAGTGGAGTTGTCAGCTCACTACCATCAATTATGCAGCTATCCATACTTATACCAAGCAGTGTGATAGGTGTGTTTATATTAAATCTTTCTTTATAAACTCCTTTCCCGATAATTACCGTATCTCCCGCATAGCAAACATTTAAACATTTTGCAATACTATCGCTCGCTGTCTCCCAGCTTGTATAGGGAGCTGTGCTGTTACCTGTTTTTGATACATAACGCATTGTAGCTATTGAATAAGAGGAGAATACAAACAACAGAAATAATAATTTTAACGATAGTTTACTTTTCATTTCTTTCTTCTATAGTATTATCTAACCCCTCAAGTACTCCCTTTTCGGGGAGTACTTTTATGAAGGAATTAGTTCTGATACAACTTTCCACAATCTACAGATTATTTTGTTATTTTCAATTTAGTAATAAGCATGAGATACATCTCAAGTTCAAAATCAAATTTCGAGTCCTTTTTGCTTGATTTTATCTCATAATTTACAGATTTATTATTTATTAAGTATTCACTTAAAGTATTTCTCTCCTGAGTGCTGAGTCCGTAGAATAATGGTTTTGTTATCCAATCGCTTATTCGTTTATCTTTTAATGACAGTGTAAAAAGTGTTTTTGTCTGGTCTGTGGCATCTTTGAAAGTTAAATCTATATCATATTTTCCTGCCTCAGAAAAGCGTGAAATATTGCCAAAAAATCCCACAGCCGTTCCATTACTTGCATCAGTGAAATATACTGACATGAAAATTCCTTCTGCTTGTGATGTCCAGCTTACTCCTCCGTCTTTTGTCTTTATGATTCCATCACTGCCTGCAACCCAACCTGAATATGCATCCGTGAAGGATACTCCGAAAAATTGCTTTTGTTCGATTCCTCCGATAGATTGAGACTGTGAAAACCAGTTTAATCCTCCGTTTGTTGTTTTAAGTATTTCACTAACGCCAACTATCCAGCCGGTATTAGCATCAATGAATTGGACATCTGAAAATGCATTTATTGTTCCGCTTGTTTGTTGTGTCCATGTTGCTCCTCCATTTGTTGTTTTTTTGATAATACCAGGACTTCCGATAACCCAACCGGTATTTGCATCTGTGAAATATAAAGCCCTATACCAATCATAGCTTCCGGTTACCTGAGGTGTCCAGGTAGTTCCTCCGTCATTTGTTTTGAGAATTGTTCCAAAACCTACAATCCATCCGGTATTCGCATTTATGAAAAATACATCGTATAGATTTTGAATAGTTTGACTGTTTTGTGGTGTCCATGTTTGACCTCCGTTAGAAGTTTTGATGATTGTGCCGGTTTGTCCCACCGCCCAGCCGATATTATTATTAACGAAATAAACTGAAACTAATGGATTGTTTCCTCCGCCCGCCTGTGCTATCCATTCTTTTCCACCTGTTGTAGTTTTGATGATTAGGCCATTATGTCCAACAGCCCAGCCGGTATTTGCATCTGTGAAATAGACTGAATTAAGAGATAATGAAGACGGGCTTTGCTGTGGTGTCCATGTATCTTTATCAGAAGCATTGTCACTCACAGTTCTTAGACTTATGCCCCAAACTTCCATGTCATTTTCAAGTTTTTTCTTAAGATCTTTATAGGTCTGGTCTGATTCGAAATCCCATGAGCCGGTTCTTGAGGTTAAAGTGTCTGTGAAAGGAAATTTTTTCGAAAGAAATAATGGCAATTCGGTTGGCAGCTTGTCAGGAAATGAAATTATTTCACATGCATTGAATAGAAATGCAGTCATTATTACTGCAATCACAATAAATATTTTTCTCGTACTTTTCATTGTATTATCTCCATTAAAAATTAAATGATAATCCGGCAGCAGCATTGTTCTGACTACTAAGGTTAAAATCTACATTGAATCCAAGAATCCCATACCTAAGCTCTGCTCCAAGTGTAAACTTTACTGCATTATCCCCGGTTACTTCAGTCTTGACTGCAACCTGCTGGTCTGCCACTGTCTTCTTATATTCAAAATTCGTTGTTGATGTTTCTATCTGTAATCCTGCATATGGGGTGATTAATCCAAATGTCTTTGATGCTGATATCCCGAATGCCATATTGCTTGATGAAATCATATCACTAACGCTGAAACTGTTATATATCACATGAACAGCACCATCAACCGGTATATCAAAATACTGACCTAATGAGTGCTTAATCCCTATACTCAGTAAACTGAATTTTTCATCTACTATGGTTATACTTGGTACAAATCTTAACATAAGTTTTGTGTGATAATAACTTGCTTCTATTTGTGGTAAAATAAATGTAGCATGTGTTAAGTCAAATCCACCCGGAAATCCCTTAAAACCATCATCACCCGTAAATACTGTAGATTTTGTAGAACCAAATATCGTTGATACTTTTTGAGTATTATCATATCCTTTTGCCGGATCGAGTGAAGAGGGGAGAAATGATCTCTGATCTTCAGGTATGATTAGATATACTGTATTGATTGCAACTGAGAATCCAAAACTTTTTTCAATCTTTGCTGTTCGGTAAAGTCCCGTGTTCATTGCGATTCCTATGGTTGTTACCAATGGCTTTGCATATGCATCCACATCTTTTTCTGAAAGTTGTCCAAGATAGTTTTCCACTTGTCCGAATAGTGTGAACTGAACTATCAGAAGTCCCAAAATTATCACTTTTTTCATTTGTTTTGCCTTATGTATAATTGATTAAAAATTGCTAACAAAGATATAACATAAAAAAGTAAAATAAAAGTTGAAATGCTTAAGTGTAATTTCGCTGTGCCGTCATTTATTGTAATTTGTAGAAGAATAGAACGCGGATGACGCAGATAACACAGATTTACACGGAAAAAATTTTGCTGTATCGTGATGAGTGAATGGTGAGTTGAAATATTAAAATACCCAAGAAATGCGAGTAAAGCGAGCATCCAAATGCTCTAAAATCATTCTAATCCTTTAATCATGCAAATCAAGGTTCAGACAATCATCCCCAATGTCAATTGTTCATTGAAAATAATCCTTTCATATCTTTGAAAAAATTAAAATATCGTATTGTAATATCTTTTAGAATAAATTAAATTGCTATATGAAATACAAAATATTGATTGAATTATGGCGTTAAGCTGGAACGAAATAAAAGACAGAGCATTAAATTTCACAAAAGAATGGGCTGATACTTCAAATGAAGATGCAGACGCAAAACCATTCTTAGTTGAGTTTTTTAATGTTTTTGGTATTAGTCGCAAGAGAGTTGGCACTTTTGAGCATAGAGTAAAAAAACTTGACGAATCAGAGGGTTATATAGACTTGCTTTGGAAAGGGACTATTTTAATTGAAATGAAAAGCCGGGGTAAAAACCTTGATAAAGCACATCAACAATCAATTGATTACACACACGGACTAAAACAACACGAATTACCCAAATACATTCTTGTCTCTGACTTTGAGTTCTTTCGGCTTTACGACCTTGAAGAAGATAAACACTTAGAATTTAAGCTAAACGACCTTGTAAATAACGTTCAGCATTTCGGATACATTTTAGGATACCAAAAGAAAGTTTACAAAGAACAGGACCCCGCGAACATAAAAGCAGCGGAATTGATGGGTAAACTTCACGACAGGCTTAAGGAAATTGGCTATACAGGACACCCTTTAGAAGTTTATCTGGTTCGTATTCTCTTTTTAATGTTTTCAGAAGATACTACCATCTTCAACAAACAGCAATTTCAGGACTATTTAGAGCAGCGGACAAACGAAGACGGCAGCGACCTTGCAGCCAAATTGCAGGAACTGTTCCAGGTACTGAACACACCCAAAGAAAACCGGTATAAAAACCTTGACGAACAACTTGCCGAATTTCCGTATGTTAACGGAAAACTCTTTGAAGAAATTTTACCGATGGCAAGTTTCGACAGTAAGATGCGTCAGGCATTGTTAAACTGCTGTTATATTGATTGGAGTAAAATATCACCCGCAATTTTCGGCTCAATGTTTCAGAGTGTTATGAATCCGGTCCAAAGAAGGAATTTAGGCGCACACTATACTAGCGAAACCAATATTCTAAAACTCATTAAACCACTTTTCCTCGATGAACTCTGGCGGGAATTTGAAAGCACCAGGGAGAACAAAAACAAACTTCAGGAATTCCATAAAAAATTAAGTACCCTCAAATTCCTTGACCCTGCATGTGGTTGCGGTAACTTTTTGGTTATCACTTACCGTGAGTTACGTTTATTGGAATTGGAGATTTTAAGAGAGTTATACAAATCAGGTCAAATAGTTACCGACATCGGCAATATTATCTGGCTTAACGTTGACCAGTTTTACGGCATCGAGTGCGAAGAATTTCCTGCACGTATTGCAGAAGTGGCAATGTATCTTATCGACCACCAGATGAATATGCTTGTTAGCAATGAATTTGGGCAATACTTTGTCCGTTTACCTTTGAAAAAATCCGCTAAAATTGTTAACGGGAACGCACTGCAAATTGATTGGAACAGCCTTTTCAGAGAGCAGGGGATAGAAATTACAGCCAGGAACACATTAGTAACTGTAAATGAACCTGAAATTGCTTATACCACAGTCAATATCAAAACAAACAACCTTACAATAATTGACGAAAGAGCTTCAACTGAAGAAAGAATCCTAACCGGAAACACTTTTGATTATATTCTTGGAAACCCCCCATTTATTGGCTCTAAGATAATGACTCAGTTTCAGCGGAACGAAGTAGCTAAAGAATTTGGAAATATTACAGGTTCCGGTGTGTTAGATTATGTAACCGCCTGGTATGCGAAAGCAGCCAAACATATTCAAAACACAAAAACCAAATGTGCTTTTGTTTCAACCAATTCAATTACTCAAGGCGAACAAGTGGGGATACTGTGGAATGTGCTGATAAATATGTATGCTATTAAAATTCATTTTGCACACCGAACCTTTAAATGGAGCAACGAAGCAAAAGGAAATGCAGCCGTTTACTGTGTCATAGTTGGATTTGCGAACTTCGACACTAATAACAAGAGCATTTATGAATATGAAGATATTAAAGGCGAAGCTCACGAAATAAAGGCAAAAAACATTAATCCTTATTTAGTTGATGCTAAAGATTTATTTATCAAAAAGAGGACGAATCCACTTTGCAATGTTCCGGAAATTTCATTTGGAAGTATGCCAAACGATGGCGGTAATTTTTTATTTACAGAAGAAGAAAAAAATGCATTTGTAACTCAAGAACCAAAATCTGAAAAGTTTTTCAGACCACTTATCAGTGCTCAGGAGTTTATAAACGGCCACAAACGGTGGTGCTTATGGCTAAAAAACGCGAATCCGAAAGATTTAAAAGAAGCAAAACTTATTACCGAAAGAGTTGAAAATGTTAGAAAACTAAGAGCAGAAAGTAAAAGACAAGCAACTCAAAAACTTGCAGCTTTCCCAACACTTTTTGGAGAAGATAGACAACCCGAAAGTGAATACTTTTTAATTCCGAGACATTCCTCTGAAAACAGAAAATATATTCCAATGGGTTTCTTTGATGAAAATTCAATCGCGAGTGACAGTTGCTTATTTATTGAAGGCGCAAAACTTTATCATTTTGGTATTTTAATGTCTGCAATGCATATGGCTTGGGTTAAATCCGTTTGCGGACGTTTAGAAAGCCGTTTTAGATATTCGAATGAATTGGTTTACAACAATTATCCCTGGCCGGAAAATCCAAACGAAAAGCAAATAAAGACTATTGAAACAGCAGCACAAAACGTTTTAGACGTAAGACAGAAATTTCCCGACAGTTCACTTGCCGACCTTTACGATCCTTTAACAATGCCCCCTGCATTGGTAAAAGCACACAACGAATTAGACAAAGCGGTTGATTTAGCATACCGTCCGCAACCATTTACAAGCGAAGCAAACAGGATGGTTTATCTATTTGAACTTTACGAAAAATATACAGCAGACTTGTTCAAAAAAGAGAAACCGAAGAAAATTAAAAAACCGAAAAATAATGACGAATAAAAAACACCAGGCAGTAACAACGTGTATAGTGCATTGGCGGTTAGTGCTAATTTCAGGGCAGTACATTTAATAAACTTTGTAGCGGTTTGACAGGTCCGTGCTTCTAATCGCCAAACGACAGCATACTCGCGAAACGTTATCGGCAAGTTGGTTCACGATGTTATATTTCAAAATAAAGAGATACAAACCAGTTTTAAAAATTAAACAATGAAGACAAATTTCTTATTAATCATCCTCGTTATACTCCATGGACTATTTTCCGTTGGAGCTCTTTATGGGGGTGTTGCTTACGGTAAACCGGGGGACAGCCTTGAGGTTTCTCTCCTCCCTGAAGGACGGAACCTGATGGGTTTCCGCGGGAATGTGAAGGAGGGGAAGATAGGGGTAGTGCTTAACCCTACAAATTCAAACTTGAAAGTTGACGTGGGCAGCTCCATTGATCTTGTGAAATTCAGTTTTGACAATTCCACCGTTACTCTGGGGATTGATTTCCTGGCTTATGCCTTATCAACAAACACGGAAAATCTAAGGCTGCAGATTGACGCGATAGACGGGCTTTTCGGGGGAAATGTAACTTATGTCTACGGTAAAAATAATTATAAACTCTTTTCCCGCTTCCGGTTCATGCACAACAGCGCACATCTGGTGGACGGGAATTACCTTACCAACAGCATCGCAAGCGACTGGATAAAACCAGGGGGACCTACACCCTTTACAAGGGATTTTATCGAGGTATTCCTGGGGATGACGTCTAAAATTGCTGCGTTTAACTCCCGTGCCTATGTCGGGTTTGAATATGCGACTCACTACAGACCGGATGAGCAGGTTCGCCTTTTCCTGAACGGGGGAATGGAATATTTTTATCAAGGGGACTCCTGGACGTTGTTCGGGAGCGATCTGAACATTTTCCTATCCTACTTCGGACAGATGAACGGAATAGAGGATTATAACCTGGCACATCATATCCAGGGGGGAGTGAAGATAGGGAAGTGGGACCAAAAGGGGGTGTCCTTTTTCGTCTCATATTATGATGGAAATGATTTCTTTAATCAGTATTACCTGCTGAAGGTCTCACGGTTTGGAATAGGGTTTGAGGTGGAGACTTAGCAGAAAATCATCTGAGTAATCTGCTGTCTAATCTGCGGTTCTGACAACTTTCGTCCAATCAATTAATCAAATACAAAGTGGCTAAAGCCATTGTGTTTTTTTCCCTCAATCCGTTGCTTCAAGAGCTTGTTGCAGAACGATGTAAACCGTCAGTCAGCTGACGGACTAACGGAGACTGACAGAATCAAGTACAAATTCAGAGGTAAGAGAAATGGTGAATGCGTACAATAGTCAAACTTCTTTGACTATTTATGGAAGTCTGACTAATAGTCAATGTTTGTTAAAATGTTTGACTATGTTAAGTGATTGTAAATAAAGGGGTTAGGGTAAAATAGTCAATATAGACATAGTATTTATATATTATAATAATAATAATAATAATAATAAATATATATATATATATATATATATAGAGGGGATAAGGAAAAGGCAAAAAGTTTGACTATTTTGACTATTTAAGGAGGTTAAAAAAAATAGTGAGGAGGCGCGGAGGCTTACCAGATATGGCGGCGATGCTTACCAGAAGCGGCGGCTTTTGTAGTCAAACTTTATATTTATGAGAAAAAAAGGGGGAGAAAAGTTTTACTAATAGTCAAAGAATTAGGAAAATAGTTGTCTGAACCTCAGATTACACTGATTAAAGGATTTCGCAGATTAAAGAAGTTGTAAAGTTATAAAGTCCGTTAGCTAACGGAGAGGAAGTAGAGGAAGATGGGAAGATTGGAAGATTGGAAAAATGGAAGATTGGAAAAATGGAATATTGGAAAAATGGGAAAATGGAAAAATGGGAAAGTGTTTGATCCGCCATCTGTCAGCTGACGGTAATAGGGGGGAGGATTTTTAATTGAGTTTTGTTATGGTGAAACTTGCAAATATACATGTATATTATTTTGATTTTTAGTGTTAAATTTGAGTTATATTTTTTTATTGAAAGCTGATTTTGGAAAAAATAATTGAAATAAATAATCTTTATAAGAGGTTTAAGGACATTATGGCAGTGGATGACCTTAATGTCAATGTCTACCGCGGAGATGTGTTCGGATTCCTGGGTCCTAACGGGGCAGGGAAGAGTACAACAATCCGTATGCTGATGACTCTCATCTTTCCGGCTAAAGGTTCTATAAAAATATTTGATAAGCCGCTGCATGAAAACCGGAACTATATCCTGAGCAGAATTGGGGCTATTGTGGAAAAACCGGATTTGTATAATTATATGTCAGCTTATAAGAACCTTGAGATGTTAGGCAGGTTGTCAGGACGCCCTATAGGTAAAAAAAGGATTGAAGAGGTGCTTGAGCTTGTTGGGCTGAAAGAGCGTGCAAAGAGCAAAGTAAAGACTTATTCTTTTGGGATGAAACAGAGGCTGGGGATTGCACAGGCACTGATCCATGATCCGGAACTTATAATTCTTGATGAACCGACAACAGGGCTGGATCCTCAGGGGATGAAAGAGATCCGGGAACTGATTTTATACCTGAGCCATACGGAGAAGAAAACAATTTTCCTGTCCTCTCATATCCTCTCTGAGGTGGAACTTGTGGCAAACAGGATGATTATTATTGATAAAGGGAAAACGGTTGTAGAGGGGGAAGTAAGCGAACTGCTGAAGACACCGTGGATTAAAGTGGAAATAGAGACGGACGAACCCGTGAGATGTGCCGGACTGATAAAGAATTCCGGGTGGGGAACGGGATTTGAGAGCGTGAAGGATAATATTGTGACACTCAATATGGAAAAAGAACTAATCCCTGAGATTAATAAATTCCTTATTGAGAATTCAATAAAAGTTTACGGACTGACACCGAAGAGATCGCTTGAGGAATATTTCTTAAATATTACGGAAAAGGGGCACTGATGAAAAACTTAATCGGGTTTGAGTTATACAAGATATTCCGTAAGTGGCGAAGCTATATAGGGTTTATTGCGATAACCCTTCTGGTGCTTGTGGTTGAGACGGCAATGTATTTTGAAGGGGACAAGTATCTTCACTTCCTTACGAGGAGTTTGCAGGACACTTTTTTCTTTACGGGAAATTTGCTAAACGGCTACCTTATTGCATATTATGTCCTTGGGGCTCTGGTTATTCATATTCCTTTCCTTATAACGCTTGTAAACGGCGATCTATTGGCGGGGGAGGCGACGATGGGGACATACAGGATGCTGCTTTCGAGGCCGGTATCGAGGTTTCAGATAATTACATCCAAATTCCTTGCAGGGCAGATTTACTCTTTTCTGCTGATAATCTGGCTGGGGGTTCTGAGTATAGGTCTCGGCACACTCCTATTCGGCAGCGGGGAGCTTATTGTAGTTCAGGATGTTATAACGGTTTTCTCAAAAGATGATGTTCTGTGGCGATTTGTTTCCGCGTATCTTCTTGCCTCGCTTTCTATGGGGGTTGTTGCGGGACTTGCATTTTTATTCTCGTCCCTGGTTGAGAATGCAATAGGTCCGATTATTTCAACTATGACAATTATTATTGTATTTTTGATATTATCGGCAATTAATATCGATTTTTTCAGAGCTCTGAAACCATACCTTTTTACAAGTTATTCGATGGACTGGCGGCTGTTTTTTGGATCTGAGATTGATGCAGGGGAGATATGGAAATCAATAGGAGTGCTGAGCCTTCATATTGCTGTATTTTATTCCGTAACACTTTTTATATTTAAGAGAAAAGATATTTTATCATAACAAATTGAAATTATAATGAAAAAAAAACCGGTTATAAAGTCTTTCTTTGTTTTAATATTTGTGCTGGTTACCCTTCTCGGGAGTTTATTGAATGCGCAGATAAATCCGGAGAACCTCCTTTCTGACGTAAGAAAGAATTTTGCCAGGGTGAAGGATTACTCGGCTGATATGCTTATTAAAGTTGATATAAATATTATAAAAGTACCGGAGACCAAAGTAAAAATACTATACAAGGCTCCGGACAAGATAAGAGTAAAATCGGAAAGTTTTGCAATGCTGCCAAAAGAGGGGATGAATTTCTCACCGAATGCCCTTCTTAAAGGAGACAACAGCATTATATTTGAGAAAGAGGAAGACTGGAACGGATCCAGAATAGCGGTGATTAAACTAATTCCTCTCGGGTCGGCATCTGAGATAGTCCTTTCCACAATTTGGGTTGATGTTAATCAGCTTGTTGTGAGGAAAGTGGAATCCACTACCAAGACGAGAGGCACTTTTGTGATTGATCTGCAGTATGAGAAGACGGTCACGGAATTTCCGCTTCCTTCAATGATGACATTCAAGTTCGATATGTCGCGCCAGAATTTTAATTCTCATGGGTTTGAAGAAGATGAAAAACCAAAAGAGGAGAAAAAAGATAAAAGTAAAAACACCGAAGGAACCGTGAAAATAGTTTATTCAGGTTATGCCGTAAATAAAGGGATACCTGACAGCGAATTTACTGAACAGGAGAAGAAGAAATGAGAAGAACTGCCGCATTACTGATTTTATGTTTATTGATTTTTCCTCAAACATACGGACAGACGGAAAAGCTTCCCAAAGTAATTGAAGAGGGATGGGAATTAGTTACTGCCGGATGCGATTTTCCCGAGGGACCGACATACGACAGGGAGAAAAATCTTTATTTTTCGAATTGCTACGGGAGGTGGATCACAAAGTGGGACGGGAATAAGGTAACGGAGTTCGTGAATTTCAAAGAGGATACATTAATTGTAAACAGGACAAACGGACTGGCATTCCACGATGGATATATATATGCCTGCGAATACGGAAACGGTTCGATTATTAAGTTTGATGAACTTGGAATGGCGGAGATTCTTGCATCAGGATATGTTGGAAAGAGGTTTAACAGACCGAATGACTTAGTGATTGATGAGGCTGGAAATATTTATTTCTCCGATCCGAAGAGTTACAGCAGGGAAAATCTTGACGGAAGGCTGTTCAGGACGAACATCAGCACCGGCAAGGTGGAACTTGTATACAGCGAGCTGGGATTCCCGAACGGGATAAATCTCTCAAAGGACGGGAGGCACATTTATCTTTCGGAGTCGGCATTTCAGAGGGTTCTGAAGTTTGATATTATGGAGGACGGGATGTTAAGTTACCCGAAAACCCTTGTAGAACTTCCTGGTGGAGATCCCGACGGTGTAGAGGTAGATAAGGATGGGAACCTATTTGTTGCTCATTTCGGAGGGAAGGCAGTGTATAAAATAACGCCGGAAGGGGAAATAATTGCCAAATACATAACACCCGGAAAAAAGCCGAGCAACGTTGAGATTGTGGGGGACTACCTGATTGTTACCGAGTGCGAGACTAATTCGGTGTATAGGATAAAGAGGTAACAGGTCGAAGGTCGAAGGTCAAAGAGGAAAGGGTTTGAATTTCCGTTCTAAAATGTTATATTTCATGTTCGTTTAATAAACTATAAAAATTTTATGAAGTATTTTTTATTTCTTGCTCTGATACCATTAATTTTTTCTTATGCTCAGGAGAATAGTATGAAAAATCTTGATTCACTTGTAAATGAAGTCAGGAATAAATATGCCCCCGATAAACGGGTGGCACTTTTTAATGTTATTGTTTCGGATTCACTCGGGCAGCTTGTTGCCAGGGGCGAGACAAATTTACCCGAGGCGAAAATTGAGTTAATGAATAAATTAAGGGCTGTTCCTGTTGAAGTGAGCGACAGCATAAAACTACTGCCGGCGGAAAATCTGAAGGGGAAAACCAAAGGGATCATAAATCTCTCAGTTGCAAACCTGAGGTCTAAACCGGATAATCCGGAAGAGATGGCGACCCAGTCCCTGCTCGGAACCGTGGTGAATGTGCTTAAGAAGCAGAGAGGGTATTACCTTGTTCAGACTCCGGATAATTACATCGCCTATGTTGACGATGACGGAGTTGAAACAGTAACTCCGGAGGTTGCCGGGGAGTGGATTAAAAGCGAAAAAATAATTTTCACAAAGGTATATGGCTTTGCTTACGAAGGGCCGGGAGAAGACGGGCCTACTATCTCTGACCTTGTAATCGGAAATATTCTCAAACTTGCGGAGTCGCCGTTAAACAAAGGATTATTTTACAAAGTGCTTTTCCCTGACGGACGAGAAGGATTTGTAAAAAAATCCGAAGCTATGGTATTCTCCGAGTGGCTTTCGAAAGTTAATCCTACTCAGGAAAATATCCTAAATACGGCAAAACTATTTATGGGTGTTCCTTATTTATGGGGCGGAACGTCCTCAAAAGGTCTGGACTGCAGCGGTTTTACGAAGACGGTTTATTACCTTAACGGAATTGTCCTGGCGAGGGATGCCTCACAGCAGGTTCATAACGGAGAGTTTGTAGTCGAGGGAATTGATTTGAGCAAACTGCAGCCCGGGGATTTATTATTCTTCGGAACAAAGGCTACTAATGAAAAGAGGGAGAGGATCACACATGTTGCGATTTACATTGGTGATTCGGAGTTTATACATGCGTCGGGACGGGTTAAGATCAACAGCCTTGATCCGAACAGACCAAATTTTGTGAAACAGAGATTCGATACACTGATAAGGGCTAAAAGGATTCTGACTTCGATTTCAAAAAACGGGATTCAGTTACTTAAAGACAATAAATTTTACAAGTAGAGGTTTGATATGGAACAAAACAGGCGTGATTTTATAAAGACATCCGGGCTGATAGCCGGCGCGGCTATGGTAAGCGGTATTCCTTCAAAGGTTTTTAGTTCTCCAAATATTAATAATGCAAAGGCCGGGAAAATGAAATTAAGTTATAAGCCGTTTGATGCAACGTTAAAGCATGCATTTACAATTGCAACCAGCACAAGGACAGTGACTCCGATAATGCTTACAGAGATTGAATATGAAGGAGTGACGGGATATGGAGAGGCGAGCATGCCACCTTATCTTGGTGAATCTCAGGCATCAGCTGCTGAATTTTTAGCCAAAGTCGATTTAGAGCAGTTTGCTGATCCGTTTGACATGGAAGATATTCTTTTATATGTGGATAAAATTGCCGAAAAAAATCCGGCTGCGAAAGCATCAGTTGATATTGCGCTCCATGATCTGGTAGGGAAGTTAATGAATCAGCCATGGTATAAGATATGGGGATTTGATAAATACAGGACCCCTTATACTTCTTTCACGATCGGGATTGATACTCCCGAAATTGTAAGGCAGAAGGTAAGGGAAGCGGATATTTATAAAATCCTGAAGGTGAAACTCGGCAGAGACAATGATAAAGAGATGATTGAGACGATACGCGAAATTACTGATAAGCCGATCTGCGTTGATGCGAACCAGGGATGGACTGATAAGGTAAAAGCCCTTGATATGATCCACTGGCTGAAAGACAGAGGAATTACATTTATTGAACAGGCAATGCCGAAAGCGAATATTGACGATAATGCCTGGCTGACCGAAAATTCACCCCTGCCGACTTTCGGAGATGAATCCGTCCAGAGGCTGCCCGATGTAATAAAGGCATATAAGGTTTATTCCGGAATAAATATTAAGCTTATGAAAAGTACCGGAATGAGGGAAGCGCACAAGATGCTTACACTGGCCAGATCACTCGGAATGAAAGTTATGCTTGGGTGCATGACGGAGACATCCTGCGCGATCTCTGCAGCATCGCACTTAGCCCCGATGGTCGATTTTGCAGACCTCGACGGCGCAGTACTTATAAACAATGATTGTTTTGATGGAACTACCATTGTTGACGGTAAGGTGACTTTGACTGACAGGCCGGGAATTGGGGTAATTAAGAAATAGAATTACAATTATGAATTATTAATTAGGAATTAATATGAGAAAATTATTTTTAATAGTGATAGGAATCCTTTTAATGAGTAGTAGCTTTTTATCTGCTAATGAACCAGACGAAAGTGTCTTCCCGTATAAAGTAAACTACGTTACTCTGGAAAACGGGTTTAAGGCGATACTGATTCCGGTTGACAGTCCGGGACTGGTTGCATATTATTCGGTAGTTCGAACAGGCAGCCGGGACGAATGGGAAGAAGGGAAGTCAGGGTTTGCCCACTTCTTTGAGCATATGATGTTCAGAGGGACAGACAGATTCCCGGGAAATGTTTACGACAGTATCGTAACGAGTATCGGTGCGGATGCAAATGCATACACCAGCGATGATCTGACGGTCTATCACCTGAATTTTGCTTCTGAAGACCTGGAAACGGTTATGGATATTGAGTCCGACCGCTTCAGGAACCTTAAATATTCACTGGAGCAGTTTCAGACAGAGTCGGGAGCAGTATATGGCGAATATAGAAAGGGGAGAACAAGCCCCTGGTCAGTCGCAATAGAATCACTCAGAGACCTTGCATTTGAGCAGCATACTTATAAACATACGACTATCGGTTTTGAGCGAGACGTAAAAGATATGCCGAATCTTTATGACTACAGTATAAGTTTTTACAAAAGATATTACAGGCCGGAGAATGTGGTTCTTCTTATTGTAGGCGATTTTGATCTTAAGAAGACCGAGGAGATGGTGAAGAAATTTTACACTCCCTGGCAAAAAGGATATGTAATGCCGGAGATTAAAAATGAACCGGTTCAGAAAGAGATAAAGAAACAGGAGATTAATTACGAAGGACGGACGCTTCCGCTGGTTGTAATGAGTTTCAAGAATGATGCCTTTGATCCGGGCAATCTGAAATATATGGCAACCTATCCTCTTGCGGAATTAGCATTCGGGGAGACAAGCGAATTGTATAAAAAGCTTGTTCTTGATGAACAAAAAGTTCAGTTCATATCACCGGATCCGGGAATGGCGCGTGATCCTTATCTCTTCTCTGTCTATGCTATGGTAAACGATGAGAAGGATGTTGACTATGTGATTTCCGAAATAAAGAAAACAATAACTCAGTTTCGGACGACTGCAGTTCAGGAAGATAAGCTGAGCGGGCTGATTAAAAGAGAGAAGTATTCTTTCCTGATGTCACTCGACTCTCCCGACGGAATTGCATCATCGCTTCCGCAGTATATAACGCTGACAGGAGACATTAAAGTGATAGAGGAAATATTCAAAAGCTATGAAAAGATTACACCCGGTGTAGTGATGACAGCAGCTAAATATTATTTCACTCCCGAGAGAAGCACAACAGTAATCCTGAGAGGTACAAAATGAAAAATACATTAACCGGATTATTGACGTTAGTTTTAATTATTTTTACAGCAAGTATTAGTATGAGTTCAGCAGCCGAAAAAAAATATGATCCTGAAAAAGTGGTTCTGATAGAGAGCAAGGGAGAACCGGTAATATCGTTTAAGATATGGTTCAAAACAGGTTCACAGGATGACCCTAAAGGGAAAGAGGGATTAGCATATTTAACTGCCCAGATGCTTTCAGAAGGGGGAACAACCAACAACACATACGAGCAGATACTCAATAAACTCTTCCCGCTGGCTGCATCTTATTATGTCTCGGCTACAGCCGAGATGACTATTTTCGGAGGAAGGATTCATAAGGATAATCTTGACACTTATTACAAGCTGTTCATTGACCAGTTACTGAATCCCGCTTTCAAAGAAGATGCTTTTGCAAGGGTTAAAGAGAATACACTAAACTATCTCAAGACGACTCTTAAATACAGCAGTGATGAGGAACTCGGGAAAGCTGTTTTGTATAATAAAATATTTGAGGATACGAAATACGGGCATATCACTGTAGGTACAATATCGAGTGTTGAAGCCATAACTATAGAAGACGTGAAAAAATTCTTCACGGCTTACTATAACCGCAATAATTTTGTGTTAGGCCTTGCAGGCGGGTTTGATAAAGATTTTCCGACAAAGGTTTACAGTGATTTGCAGAAAATATCGGACGGTAAGGAAAATAAAACAGCAGTCCCGTTAACAAAACAGATAAACGGTCTGAACGTAACGATAGTAAACAAGAACGCCAACGCTACCGCAATATCCATGGGATTCCCGATTGATGTATTAAGAGGAAGCAAGGACTGGTATGCCCTGGCAATAGCAAATTCATATTTCGGTGAACACAGGAATTCAAGTTCGCATTTGTATCAGGTAATAAGGGAAGCCCGCGGGCTTAATTACGGCGATTACAGCTATATCGAGAATTTCCCGAACGGAGGAAGGTACCAGAAGCCACCGGCAAATGTCTGCAGAAGCAAACAGATATTCGAAATCTGGATAAGGCCGGTTCCAAACGAGACAAAGCATTTCACGCTAAGAGCGGCACTAAGGGAGCTTCAGATTCTGGTTGAAAAAGGGCTGACTCAGGATCAGTTTGATCTCACGAGGAAGTTCTTAAAGAAATACGTCCTGCAATTTTCACCTGACATGGATCAGAGACTGGGTTATGCCATTGATGATAAATTTTACGGGTTGAAGGAAAACCACCTGAAAACTTACCGCGAGATGATGGATAATCTTACTCTTGCAGATGTTAACAATGCTATAAAGAAGCACCTCCAGAATAAGAACCTGGAAATTATCATGATTACTAATGAAGGCGGAACCCTGAAAGACGCAATTGTAAAAAATGCTCCTTCCCCCATAACTTATGCAACTCCTAAGCCGCAATCTGTGTTAGAAGAGGATAAGGAGATAATTAATTACAGATTAGAGATTCCCGGGGGGAATGTAAATTATATGACATTAGAAGAATTGTTTAAATAAAAGGAATTATTGATAAAATAAGTTCAGAGTCAAATAATATGAGACTAAATAAAATTCCCGGTTTTTATATACTGATGATTTCATTAGTACTGATGAGTGGATGTTCTGCCGGCGTAAGTTCTGAAGTGTTTATCAGGGTTAACCAGGTGGGTTTTTTACCGGGAGATGTTAAGTCGGCAGTTGTTTTTTCAACAACTACACTTGACGGTCAGTCTTTTAAGATTATCAGTGATCAGAACAAAAATGTATATTCGGGCAAATTATCCGATAATGCCGGCAAGTGGGGAAACTTTGCATATAATTATAAAATTGATTTTTCGTCCATAAATACAAACGGAACTTATTATATAGAAGTGCTCAAAAGCAAGTCTCCCAGATTTAAGATTGCGGGGAATGTATACAGAGGAATTGCGGATTCTCTCCTGAAATTCCTAAAGGTACAGAGGTGCGGCGCTACTAATCCGATATTGCATGAAGTCTGCCATATCTATGATTCACCAACGGTGATAGGGGATAAAAGTATTACCCAGATAGATGTAACCGGAGGGTGGCACGATGCCGGAGATTATATCAAGTTTCTCTCAACAACTGCTCTGACCACTTATATGCTCCTTTTCAGTTACGATTTTGACAGCTTCAAATTCGGATTTGATAATAATAATGACGGTGTGCCGGATGTACTTGAAGAGGCAAAAGTGGGACTGGACTGGATGCTCCGCTGCAATTATGCCCCGGGTAAGTTAATTAACCAGGTTGGCGATCTGAGGGATCATGAAGTTGGATGGCGATTACCTGAGAACGACCCCCTGAAGTTTGAGAGGCCGGCTATTTCGAGCATCGGGAAAAACCAGGTGGGGATATATGTGGCCGTGATGGCGTTGGCGGCAAAAATATGGAAGCAGAGGTTTTTTAATACTGAGTTTTCGGAAAAATGCCTGAATGCAGCAGAAAATATTTACAATGTGAGGAAAAGTGTTCCTGATCTCGATTCCGCTTATACAGGAATGTATAACGAAAGTAATTTTAACGGAAGAATGGCTCTGGGATCAATTGAGTTATATAATACGACCAAAGGGAGCCAGTATCTGACAGAAGCGATTGGTTACGGGGATAAAGCCGGAGCAGATTACTGGTGGAGCTGGGGAGATATTAACGGGCTGATCCATTACAAGCTTGCACAGCATATTCCGAGATTCAAAGATTTTTTATATCAGAATCTTTACGCGTTCAATCTGAATAAAGATTCCACTATTTACGGAGAAGCATCTGCATATACCTGGGGAACCACCAATACTTTGCTCGGGATAGCATTACAGTCCATTTTATGGAAGAAAATGAATTATGGCACTACATACGATTCATTAATCGCCTATCAGAGGGATTATGTGCTGGGCAAGAATCCGTGGGGGGTATCCTTTATCTATGGAATAGGGAGCAAAAGTGTAAGACAGCTTCACCATCAGGTGGCTTATCTGAGGAATGGCTATTTGCCGGGCGGGCTTTCTGCCGGACCTGCACCGAAGGAATTATTGAAAAATTACGAGATTTTAAGGACTAATGGCTCTCTTAGCCGGTTTAATTCGGCAGATGTTCAGTTTTTTGATGATAAGGAAGACTATATAACTAATGAACCGACGATAGTCACCAACGCGACGGCCATTTTTGTTTTCGGATATCTCGGTAACTGAAAACTGTCGCATTTTGAGTCAAATTAATGATTTTGTCTCAAAATGAGACAAACAAATCTAAAAAGTGTGTGTTTTTATTAAATTTCGCCATAAAATTAATTGGTATGATTTTTGTTGTTTGCAAGGAGAACAATAAATGTTAGTGAAAAATATGAAAAAGAAAATTAATTCAATCAATTCAGGAATATCTCTGGTCGACAAGGCCTGGGGAGGGTTTTATCGTGGCGGAACCTACATACTCTTAGGCCAGAAGAAAAGCGGAAAAACGCTTCTTGGGCTGCAATATGCTTATGAAAGCGCAAAAGCTGGCGAGGTTTGCCTCTATTTCACCAGTATGAGACCCAAAGATTTAATGATTCATGCTGCTTCGATGGACTTCGATCTTCAGCAGTATATGAATCAGAATCTTATTATAGTTGTGAGAGTTGCACCACCGACTGATATATATGACGTCGGGACACCGGACAATTTTCTTGTAGAGTATTTGAATGACATAGTTACAGTCGTTGAGCAGTATCAGCCCCACAGACTGGTTTTTGATGAGCTGACTCATTTCGTCGGGTTCGAGAATATTTCCCTGTTGCAACAGACTTTTCTGCAGGTTGTTGAGAGAATTGAAGAAAAAAATGTTACAAGCCTTCTTATTTTTGCAGAACCGGCGACTCAGTTTGCCCAAATGATAATCGATTCTATTGTCCAGTACTCAACCGCAGTAATTTACCTGATGAAAAAGAGCCTTGAGGAGAATGGCGGTTATAATGGCGGGAAGGCAACTATTACTCCGAATATCGGTCATACGGAAGGACAGTTTACTTCAGATTATGTTGTGGAACCTTACAAGGGGGTGACATTCCAGTATGACAACGTGCCACAGAAAAAATTTGTTAATCCGTTTGCCCCGCAGGAAGAAATAAATGTTGAACCGCAGCAGAAGAAAACACCTGCTCCTGCTCCCAGAGGGAAATATAAACCCCTCACAAATGTTGATGAAGTACCGGACAGGTATTCACTTACAAATTTTTATGACCAATCCGAATTCAAATTAATTCTAAATAATAAAATAGCACTTTATAAGAGTACGGGGGAAACTTTTTCGTTAGTATCGTTAAAATTGGATCCCAATGCCGAAAAGCAGAAAATATTAACAATCAACCAGCTTCAGAATACTATTAGATTATCGACAGATAAAAAAGATAAAATTTGCGTTATTGAAAATAATATTTTAATTTTGCTAAGTCGAAATGAAGAAAAATCACTGAATATGCTTGTTTCGAAGATGAAGAGCAATCTTCCTTTCACCGATCATAACATTATTGATCTGGTTATGAAGAATATTTTTGCGTTTACTTATGAAGTTAACAGTAGTGTAAAGAATGCTGATTCGATATTTGAAGAAATCACTGAAGATGAAAGATACTGACGAGAGAGATAATAAATGAGTATCAGGAAATTTTGGTTTATTCCGGTTTTTCTGATATTTAACATTTATTTGTTTCCTCAATTAGGTAGTGAATCGCTGAAATCCGAAGCTCTGAAACAGATGAGTTTGGGGAGATATGGAGAAGCGATTGAGTTAATTAATAAATATATCACTGCTAATCCTCAGAAAGCAGACGGGTATAATATAAGGGGATTGAGTTATGAGAAGAGAAACCAGCTTGAGCAGGCTGTTTATGACTTCAGAAATGCCCGCAAACTTGCCCCCGGCGATAAAGAAATAAATGCTAACCTTTCCCGCGCTACTCAAACGTGGTATGATCAGATGTATCTTAACATTGAAGGGTACAGACGTGAAATTGCTATTAATCCTGACAAAGCTGTAAACTATCTGGAGATAGGTAAGTGTTATAAAAACCTGGGTCAGTGGGGATTAGCTGAGGAGTGGTATGATGAATATATTAAGAGGGAAACACCTTCAGCCGATGAGGTTATCAGATTTACTGAAATTCTGGCAAAAAATAATCATATTGAAAAAGGGGAAAAGATATTAAAGGAGTATGTAGAAAAATATCCACGGGATCACAGGCTCTGGAGCAGGTACGGATATTTTACTCTTTGGCTGGGGAAAACAAAAATTGCAATAGAGGCCTTTGTAAAAGCTCTTGAATTAAGGCCTTTCTTCCTGGAGGCAGAGGACGGGCTACGGCAGGCTCAGGGGAAGGGATATGTATATTCTATTAATGATACATCTTATAATGCCCGGAGTCAAACTGAACCTAAAAAACCTCCTGCACAGCAGGAATATGCAATTGACAAATATTACAGAATACTGAAAAATAACCCTGATGACGATGAAACCAGATTTGCGCTGGTGAAGGAATTAAAAAAGGTTAAAAGATATGAAGAAGCTTTTCAGCAGCTGGAAATTCTATCATTAGGTCACGGTGGAGAAGCAAGATTTGAGGAACTTCTATCAGAGATAGTCACTACGCGTGACAGTCTTAATCAGTTGGAGGTTCAAAAGACACGAGCGGAATACGAAAAGGATCCTGAGAACAAGCAAAGTCTGATTAAATTAGTTAATGCCTTCAACCGTGTAAGGTTATTTGATGAATCGATGACTGTTCTTTCAGCCTATTTTGACACTCATCCTGATGAAACAGATCTGGATCTCAGGTTTAATTATGCACAAACCGCTGCATGGAACAAGGGATATAATGTGGCCGAAGAGCAACTTGCCTATATAATTGAGAAGGATCCCGGGAACTTAAAATTTCAGCTTTTAGGGGCCCAAATCTCTGCCTGGACTGAACAGAATCTGGACAGGGGGACTGGTTATACACAGAGCATACTTGAAAAAGACCCAAATAATTTCGATGCCTTACTGGCCGCAGGGATGATAGAAGTTCATAAAAAGAACTTCGACGGTGCGACTGCCTACGTTGAACAGGCGAGGAACATAAGACCCAATTCAAACGACCTTTCTACTCTTGAACTCAGGATTGAGTTTGAGAAGATGAGATTTGAGGAAGAAAAATTAAGAATGATTCTGGAGGAGGGACAAGCATTATCTGTTGCCGGCGATTGTGAAGGGGCAATAGTTAAATATGATGAGTACATGTCAAAGACTCCAGAGAACAGGCTGGTACAAAAAGAATATGCCGATATCCTTAGCTGTGCTAAGCAATATGACAAAGCAATAGGAATTTTTAATTATCTCCTTGAGAGCGAATCTGATTTCGACATTGATTTTGAACGCGCAAAGACATATTTGTATAAAGGTGATTCTCTCAAAGCTGTCGAGGAATTGGAAAGGTTGCAAATAGAGCAGCCTGATAATTTTTTGTTGAATCTCTTTTTAGGTGATGCGTATCAGCAAACCGGAAAGATGAAAAAAGCACGTTCCACTTTTGAAAGATTACAGACTCTTGAACTTGACTCTACTCAGCAGGCACTGGTAACGCAAAGAATAAGCTGGCTGCCGGTTACAGGGATAAAATCATTTATTAAGAATTTCCCTTCTTATTTCTCACTTTATCCTAACTTTGCTTATTTTGATGATAATACTGAATTTGTATTACAGCAGTTCGGTATAAATGCTGAGTTGGGTGTCCTGTCGTGGATGTCATTCATTGCAGGATATAACCGGGGGCAATATAAAGGAACACAAACCTCTAACGTGGACATAAATTCATCATTCACTTCACTTTATACAGGGATTTATGTTAATATTGCAAACCTTGTTACTGTAGGGGGAAGAATGGGTTCCAAGCTTTTCTCGACAAATGTGAAGAGAGATATTGCAAATTTCTCCATCAGGTCTTCAAAAGACAGTTTATATTCTGCATCGGTAGAATGGACTAATGCTGATGCAACAGAAATGTTATATGCCAAAACGTTAATCAATTCACCTTTAACCGCTGATATGTATAATCTGAGCGGCTGGTATATGTATAATCTCTGGAAAATTTTAGCTAACTATAAATTCTTAACAATCTCCGATGGAAATAAAGGCGAGATTTACGACTTTAGAATTGGCCGATTCTGGGATAAGTATATACTGGCCGGTTATGAATATGGAGTTACGAATTTTATAAATAATACTCAAGCGAGGAATGCAACTTATACTTACTTCTCTCCTCAGAATTTTGCCACTCATTGTATCTGGGGGGAGTATGATGGATTGCAGGATGAAGACTATTCAATACTCATAGGTGGTAAAGTAGGACTTATTCCTGAGAGTAATTACATAATTTCAGATTTTTTTGTTACATACAAGACAGACATTATTGACAAATTAGCATTACAGTTAACAGGCAGGATGGGAAGAACATTCAGGGAGAACACTTCTTATAAATCCCGGTCATTTCAGGTTCAGCTTACCTGGGGTCTTTAGACTCTGTATCCTGTCTCATTTTGAGACACAACTGTAAGCTTTGTCTCATTTTGAGACATATTATTTTTTCCTTTTATTCCACGCGATTAACAGCAATATTTTTCGAATAGAAAAACACGATTATTTTTCGTAAAATCCATTAATTTTGTTAATTTTAATACCGGGATTTGAAAAATAATCTTTCTTTAAGACAGAAATTACTATATTCAGGGTGATTTTAAAACTAGTGTGTAAAAACGCAAGAAAAGATATAATCCTATTAATCTGGCATTATTATTGTTAATAAATCCTTGGATAAGGTAAACTATGACCAAAAAAGAACGAATACGAAAAACATTACTGACTCTTGCCAATACTCAGGCAGGACATGTAGATTATGATGAGAAGAAAAAAAGGATCATAAAGAGGATGACATCTTCCGGGATTACCTCTTTGTTAATGATCCTGATTATTTTCTTTTCACTTCCTTATACTATGTTCGATATGGGTTCTCTTTTTGAGTACTCAACATTAGTTTCTCTTTTTCTCTTTTTGATTGTTCTTTTGTTCCGCTATTTTATCCTCCTTGTGCTTGCCTATCTTTACTTAAATGAGTACACATTTAAAAGCACCGAAGGTTTTTATCCGTATGTGTCGATTATTGTCCCTGTCTATAATGAAGGGAAAGTACTCGCAGACTCAATATTTTCATTGCTGAGATTAGATTACTCAAACTATGAAATTATAATTGTTAATGATGGATCAACAGATGATACGTTTGAAGTGGGGAAAGAATTAGTTGGTTATCAAAAAGGGAAATATAAAGATATAAAAGTCTCAATGATCAATAAACCGAACGGCGGGAAAGCAAAGGCACTGAATGCCGGTATTAGTTATTCTAATTCAGATTTAGTGCTCTGCATGGATGGCGATTCAACTTTATCAGAAGAGACCTTAAAGGTTGCAGTGAGGCATTTTGCAGATCCGGCAATTGGGGCTGTTGCAGGTAATGTCAAAGTATTGAACAGGAAGAAATTATTTACAGATCTGCAGGCGCTGGAATATATCGAGGGATTAAATATGGCGCGCGCAGCGCAGAGTTTTACAAGATTAGTGAATATCATTCCCGGTCCGATAGGTATTTTCAGGAAGAAAGCAATTGAGGATGCGGGTTATTACAGCAGTGATACATTTGCGGAAGATGCGGATTTGACACTTAAGGTTTTGGCCAGCGGATGGAAAATTTATTATGAACCCCTGGCGATCTCATACACTGAAGCGCCAGTAAAACTCCAGCAGCTTCTTAAACAGAGATACCGCTGGACAAGAGGAATATTGCAGGCCATAAGAAAGCACTCGAAACTGCTTGTGAATCCGTCCATTAATTTTGGAGTCACGGTAATTTTATGGATGATGTTCTATGAGGCGTTTATATGGCCGATTATGGATATTTTCGCAAATTTGTTTTTCATTTTTGTGGCGCTGATTTATGGGTTTTCGTCACTTATCTTTTTCTGGTGGGCCGGGTTAGCGCTACTCGATATGACCACGGCGCTATATTGTGTTGCGGTTGAGAAGGAAGAAATGTGTCTTGTCCCCTATGCATTAATATACCGTTTGTTTTTTATTTTAACAATTGACGTATGTAAGACCATGTCACTTATTGAAGAATTCCTTGGTTTTGAAATGAGCTGGGGAAAGCTTGAAAGAATTGGCCTGGCACAGACTGCGAAGAAATAACTTTATCCGGAGATAAATATGGAATTAATACCAATTTTAGCAACAATTATTTTAGTATCTACAATCAGCACGTTTATTCTTGCGATTGGGGCATACATACTTTACAAAGTCAGGGAGCGGAGAGGGCGGCAAGTTGAAATTCCTCAACCTGATAAAATTCAGGCTGAGTTATTAACCCCTGAAGCACAAGAGAGACAATTAACACAGGAAGCAGGAATACCCGCGGGACAGATTGTTTTTGAACAACCGATGGCACATGAACATCCTGAGCCAATATTCGTTCAGCATCGCTCGACAATGCCACAACCTGTTCAAACCCGGTTTGCTCCTTCACAGCAATTTGTTGCGCAGAGGCAGGAACAACAGCAGCCACAGCAACAGCGGACCGGTACAAAAACATCTGAACAGAAGTTTATGAAAATTACGTCGGAAGGGTATGTGCCTCTTAAAGATAACAAAAAGGATGCAGGAGCTCTTAAGTGGAGGTAAATGAGTCAAAAGAGGTAAAAGACTCTGCAGAGGAAAAAGAGAAAAAGAAGAGAGATTTCGCTTCTATTAACAGTTTTACACTTATAGTCACTGGTCTCTTTTTTGTTGTTCTTTCTTTCCTAACTTTCCAATTAGTTATGAAAGGTGTTTATGGCGCTTTCAATCTTTCAAAGACAATACCTTCCTTGGAATATGTCGAAAATATTTTTGCGGAAAAAGTTACAAAAGTTGCTATTCTGAATTCAAAATATACAGAAAACAGGTTACCTGAAGGGAGTACCTGGTTAAGCGACAACCTGATTGCCTGGCAAAGATTTTTGGATAATCTGAAAATTGATTATGAAATTATCACTGATTTAGATCTGGAGGAAGGGCGGCACTGGAAATATTCCATGCTTGTTCTGCCAGGATCACACGCACTCAGCGATAATGAATTGGTTGCTGTAAAGAAATTTATTGACAGAGGAGGATCAGTTTTTGCAACCGGTGGTACAGCCTCATATTCTGCCGATGGTAAATGGCGCGGATGGCAATTTCTTACCGAGATTTTCGGAGTTAAATTCATTAAGGATTTCAAAAATGAGGAACTTCAGTCACATCTTCACACTCTTCGGGGTAATCTGCCACTAACGGCAAATATTCCAACCGGATTCCCCTTAAAGATTGCAACTTGGGACAGGCCTATTGCAGTGGAAGTTCTTGAACCGAGAACAACTCAGGTGAGTTTCTGGTATAATCACCGCCAGGATTCGGGATTGGTCAGAGAGGAAGTAAGAAGATCAGCGGGGATGATAAACGGAATTTACGGGAGAGGGAGATTTGTGTGGCTTGGATTTGAACTTAACGCCGTAATAGGGGAGCAGGAAGATTTTGTTGTGTTTGACAGGTTATTTCAAAATGCAATGAGTTGGTTATCCTACAAAAATATCGGTTATGTTAAAGACTGGCCCGGAAACTATGAAGCCGCAGCAATAATTGTTCCTACCTTAACAGAAGAAATTGATAATGTGAATAATATTTTGCCAATTTTAAGTGCTGAGGGGGTGAAAGCAAATTTTATGCTCGATCCGGGATTAATAAGTACACGCCCTGATCTGGTATCGAGGTTAACGAATTACGGGAATTTGGGGGCAATAATTGATATAGGATATCTGCAGTTTGTTAATGACACAGCCTCAAGACTTGACGATTATAAGACTCAATCAGGTCATATTGATCAGGTTCGAAAGATAAAACTTGGGGACAGGAAAGCAGTTTTTAGCGGAATGGTTCCGACTTATGGGCTATTTGACGATAATACGATAACCGCATTAGTAAATAATAAATTTTATTACGTCATGACCGATTCGTTAACTGACCGTTCAGTTCCCAGGACAATAATCAAGGGAGACAGGCCTCTGATTTCAATAACTAAAACGGCTAGGGATGATTACAGGGTAATAAGGGATCTGGGATTAACTGAACCGGAATTCCAGCTTTATACTTATAAAGAGGATGTTGACAGGGTATTGTTTGAAGGGGGACTTTATGTCTTTAAGATACATACAGATTTTCAATGCAAACCAGGATATGCGCAGGTATTATCTGAATTGATTAAATTCATGAAAACTAAGAATATTTGGGTTACAGATGCCATGGAAGTTTATAAGTGGTGGGTAAGAAAGAATAAAATTGAAATGAGGGTGGATTTCAGAAGTGATACCAGAATGGCAGTAACTGTTTCTAATCCGGGTTTCGAATATCTTAGCGAGTTTCTTGTTAATCTGAACATTCAGCGTCCTGTAAAAAATATTCGTGTCTCAGCAGAAATAATTGGAACAGAACTTCCTAAGTTCACATACGACGAGACCACTAAAACTCTTTATTTATATATCAAAAACTTAAAACCCGGTAAATCACGTATTTATTGTATCGACTACGATCTAGTTAAAGAGAATTTGTAGAACAATTTCGATTTAATAAAAATGAGTACACTATCAAACCAATCCTATAAAGAAATTTTAGAAGCGATAGACCTTCCCTCTTTCATACTTGATAGTGATAAAAGCATTTTATCATATAATAAAATTGCTGCAATAGTAATACCCCAAATAGAATACGGGATTAGTATCAATGAATTATTTGATGGAGATAATTCTCAGAAGATTATCTCTTTGTTTGATAAAGTCCGTTTATCGAAAAAGTTTTTTACTGATATAATTGAATTGGTAATCCCAAGCGGAGTAACAACAAAGTTTAATACAAAGATCAGTTTTCTTCAGAGTGATAAAGAAGATATCTATTTGGTAACTCTGGATAAATTCATAGAGCGTAATTCGGGGAGCACTCTAACAAAATTCAGAAGTTTCAATTTTGATGAAGAGAAAACAGGATATCCGAAGGATGTTTTTAATATTTTAGAAACAGTCGAGAAATCCTATCCTTTTACTATTATAGGTAAGGATCAGTTCCAAAAGGAAATTGACAGGTCGGATCATTTTTTCTGGATGCTGGATGAGGTAAATCAGTTTGTAATTGCGAATAGCAAAGTCTCTACAGCATTTGGACTGAAGTCTCTTCAGATTGAAGGGAAATCATTTATTAGCTATGTCCCCGGATATCTCTTGGATTTTTACGGAAGTTTAATCAACCTGATTAAGAGTTCGCTAAGGAGTATTGAAATTGAGGGTTTACCAATTCAGTCTACACTGTCGACAGACGATTTTAAGACGGTTATTATTCCTTTGACTGACATTGATAATCAGGTGAAATCAATTCTCTTTTTCGGATTAGTTGGGAATAAAGAATCCGACGACAGAGATTCTAAAGGTATGATGAATGCGGGCAAACTTCCATTTCCTGCTGTTGTGGCTGATGAGGAGGGGGAGATACTTGAAGTCAGTGATGAATTTATAAAACTGTTTAGTTCCGGGAAGGGTATAAAGGATAAGGATAAATTAGCCGACTATTTTGAGACTGATTTTCTTGAGAATTTTTCCAGGATAGCAGAAGGCAAATCTCCCGGTAATGAAATTTATCTTACAAGATCGAAAGGCGCCAGGTGGGATGGAGGGAGCCTAAGAGTGAGTGTGTTTAACAGCGGGGTTCGATTTAAGAATAAAAATACATTTTTGCTGACATTTGAGAATGAATCTGCAAAGGATGAATTTGCTAAATTATTTAAGATTAGAGGTAAAATGTTTGATATAATAATTAAGAAAAATCCCGAACCGATATTTGTTTATACCTTGGATGATCTTCGGTTTGTGGAGGTAAATGAAGCCGCTGAACAACTTTACGGCTATACAAGAGATGAATTCCTCAGAATGGATTTAACTGATCTTTACAGCCCTGAGGATATTCAATCGCTCTTGGTAGATTCACCAAAAAAACAAAAAGGAACTTCGTTTCAGGGACCGTTTAAGCATAAAAAACGTGACGGATCATTAGTTTATGTTGAGATATTCAAGGATTCATTTGTTTATGAGGGGAAAGCTGCTCACTTTATAATCATTAGAAATGTAAGTGAAAAATTTGAATCGGATAAAAGTCTTAATTTTTATAAATCTGTTTTTGAGAATACAAAGGATTCGGTTTTTTTAATTGACAGTACCGGATTTATTAGTTTTGCTAATAATGCAGCCGGTAAATTGCTGATGTTAAGCAACGATAAACTTAAGGGATCGTCTATTATCTCTTATCTGAAAGATGAAGACAGGGTAAAATTAAATTCCTTAATAATAAAGAAAGCGTCAGGCCAGAACTCATTATCGGTTAAGTTCGAAAAGAGTAACGGTGAACAACTGGAAACTAATGTGCTTCTTTACTCGCTAAGCGGTGAGAACAAGGAGGTCGATTCATACGCGGTTATTGTTAATCCGTTGATTCAAAAAGAAGCCGGGGCAAAATCAATTTACTCTGATATCTCCGGGGAAATTCCCAAGACGCTGAATCAGGAATCACTTTCAAATATTTTCCACGAGATTTTAACTCCAATTAATGTGATTATCGGCTTTGTTCAGGAATTAAAAGATAGTTTTGACTCTCCGGATACTGAACAAATTGAAGCAATGAATCTTATAGCGCAGAACAGGGTTAACCTGCTTGACACTATGAATGCCATATCGGAATATACAAATCTTATCTCACCACAATCAAGTGTTAATCCCAAAGTGGTAAAAGTTTTTGAGATAATAGAAATGCTTGAGAAGGATCTTGCGGATGATAATATTCTAAAGAGCAAGAAACTTCTGTTAAAAAAAGCATCAAAATCTTTTGAAATTAAAACAGATAAAAAATTGCTCAAGGACTTTATCTTCGGGCTGTTAAAGATTATTTCAAGAATTTCGCCGGCTGAGGAACTTTATATATCATATTACCAGTATAATGAAGAAAGCCTGATAATGACTATCCGGGATGGTGAAGATATCTCGGAGAAAGTACAGAAATTATTAAAATCCATATTGGTTGACAATTCGGCGATTATTGTAAATACATACGGCATGTCAAAATATGCCGCATTAGCGCTTCAGAAAATGGGAGCGCTTCTGAATTTACAGTATGAACTTATTATGAAATCGGGAAAAGATTCGGAGTTTGGGGTGTTAATTCCGTTAGAATTGATTTCCGGTACGGTAGAGGTGACAAAAGAAGATACTATTCCCGTCAAAAGGAAATTCAAGAATATCCTTGAAGTTGAAAAAGAGGCGGCAGAAGATGTCCATGGGAGGAGAAATGTTTCGAAGCGAAAATCAGATGTTATGGATGATGAGGAATTCGTTCCAATCCTAAAAACCACTGATAAAGGAAGCAAGAAGAAATTAAATCTCAGTAAGTTAAGTTGTCTTTATCTTGAAGATCAACTGGACTCGCAAATTTTATTCAAGGTACAAATGAAGGAATTAAAAGAGATAGAATTTGCAGTTGGTTTTGAAGAGGCAGAGCCCTTTCTAATACCCGGAAAGTATGACTTCATTATCATGGATATAAATTTGCAGGGGGAATATAACGGACTTGATGCCTTAAAGATGGTCCGCAGGATGAGGGGTTTTGAGAGAGTTCCGATTATTGCCGTTTCGGCGTACATTCTTCCGGGGGACAAGGATAACTTTATTCAGGCAGGGTTTACGGATTTTATATCAAAACCGTTATTTCATGACAAGATTGTGGAGACTCTGGAGAAGATTTTTTAGCACAGGTCAAGGGACATTTTGAGTAAGGGGATAATCAGGGATATAAGGGTGGTCTCAGAGCGAATGTCGTACGCATTCAGTACGCGTTCACCACGCGTTCAGTACGCATTCACCACGCATTCACATCGAAGGGAGAGGGGATGAGGAAGGGGAAATAGGGCGCTAATCCTGAAAAAGCAGGGAAAAAGGGAAAAGTGACTACGGGGGGGATGAAAATTTTTTATTTATTCTCTTGACATTTATCAGAAAATTTATTAATTTATACCATACATTTGTATGGTATTTTTATTTTAAAGGAAAAAAGGAATGTCGAAAGAGCTGACTAAGATTCAAAAGGAGATACTTGATTATATAACGCACCAGAAGTTCGGATTAGGGAAGACACCAACGCTTGCAGAGATTGCGAATGAGTTTGGATTTAAGAGCCGGGCAACTGTTCAGCAGCATTTGCAGGCATTGGAAAGGAAAAATTATATTAAGCGGGAGGAAGGTTTGTCGCGTAATATTGAGGTTATCAGGAAAGAGAGTATCTTTATTCAAGAGCCGGTAATAGGTGAGGTTGCCGCGGGTTCACCGCTGGTTGTGTATTCAAATATGGTTGAGATGGTGGAGTTACCGGGAATAGCAAAGCTTCCAAGGGAATCTTTTCTGCTGAAGGTAAAGGGGGACAGTCTGAAGGATGCTTATATATTTAACGGTGATGTGGTGATTGTGAATCCGAATTTAACGCCACAGGACGGGCATATTGTTATTGCCATATTAGATGATTCGTCAGTGGTAAAACGATTTTATAAAAACGAAGATGCAATTGAACTGGTTTCGGAGAATCCCGATTATGAACCGATAATTGTAAGGAAGGATAACAAGCGTTTCAAGGTTGTAGGGGTGGTAATAGGAGTATACAGAAACCTGGATCTTAAAAAAAGGAGGGGATAAAAGATGAAGCCGAAGTATTTTGTAGGGACGGCAGGATGGTCCTATAAGGACTGGGTGCCGGTGTTTTATCCGAGGCAGCAGGATTCTTCTTTTGATTTTCTTACACACTATTCTCAATACTTCAATACGGTGGAGGTGAATTCAACTTACTATACTTATATTGCTCCTGCCATTGCTGCGGGATGGCTGCGGAAGATAAATGAAGAGGAGGAGTTCTTATTCACAGTAAAGCTTCACGGGGATTTTACGCATAAGAGAAGATTCAATAAGGGAAGTGTTGATAAAACGATTTCTGTCCTGGATATTTTATCGAGGAATAACCGCCTGAACGGAATTTTGATTCAATTTCCTTATTCATTTGCTTTCAGTTCCGAAGCGGCGAATTATATCACTAAGCTGAGTGATATTTTCGGGATGTATAATAAATTTCTTGAGGTAAGGCATTCTTCCTGGAATAATAATGAGGTTGCCGATTTTCTGAGCAGAAATGACCTGACATTTTCGACAATAGACCAGCCTCAGCTGGGAAAGGCAATAGGATTTCAGCCGGTGATTACGAACAGCAGGGCATATTTCAGGCTTCACGGGAGAAATGAGGAGGGATGGAAGAAATCGATCAGTGATTTCGGGAAAAAGGAGGCATCTGAAGATCCGAATGAACGCTACAGGTATTTATACAGTTTGTCGGAACTTACGGAGATAGCAAAGCAGATAAAGGAAGCGGAGGGGAAAGTAAAGGAGATAAACGTTATAATGAATAATCATCCGGGAGGGGGTGCGGTAGTGAATGCGCTGGAAATGATTATTCTGCTGGGGGAAAAGTTAAAGAAGAAAATTCCTTCATCCCTTAAAACTGATTCTCATAAAAGTTTAACACTGTTTAGTTAGTCATGATATTTCATTTAGATTTAGATGCGTTTTTCGTTTCAGTGGAAAGGATTCTGGATCCGACACTTGAGGGGAAGCCTGTAGTTGTGGGGGGGGATCCGAGCGGCAGAGGAGTTGTTGCGGCCTGTTCATACGAGGCGCGGAGTTACGGGTTAAGGTCAGGAATGCCGATTAAAACGGCATTCAGGTTGTGTCCGAACGGGATTTATCTTCACGGACACGGAGATGAGTATAGCAGATATTCAGGACTTGTATTGAATATTCTGGAGAAGTATGCCCCGATAGTGGAGCAGGCATCGGTTGATGAATTCTATATGGATTTCAGCGGCTGCCAGAAGATATACGGATCGTTGTTTCTATTTGCACAGAGGATACAAAAGGAGGTGATGGAGAGGCTTTTCCTTCCATGCTCGATAGGGATAGGGAGCAATAAACTAGTTGCCAAGATATGTTCCGACTTTAATAAACCGATTGGGATTACGTTTATTTTTCCGGGGATGGAGAAGGAGTTTATGGCACCTCTTCCTGTTGAAGCAATTCCGGGAGTCGGCGAGGTGCTGCAAAGGGAATTAAACAGCAAGGGGGTTTACAAAACGTCTGATATAATAAGTCTTTCGAGTGATTATCTTTTTGCAACTTTTGGGAAGTACGGAAAGGATTTGTGGGAAAAGGCTAACGGGAGGGGAAGCGAGTTTCTAACAATAACACATAAGCGAAAGAGTATTTCAAAAGAGACGACTTTTGAGAAGGATGTGCTTAGTAAAACATTTCTGGAAGAGACTTTATATGGGCTAACTACCAAGGTTTGTTATAAGTTGAGGCAAAAAGGATTTCTGACATCCACAATAACAGTGAAACTGAGATATTCCGATTTCATCACATATAACCGTTCAAAAACCATCGGATTTACGAATGATGAGAAGGAGGTTTATGAGACGGCAGTTAAGCTTTTGAGGGATGCGAATACCAGAAGGGTAGGGGTGAGGTTAGTGGGGGTACATGTGAGCAATTTTACGGGTTTTTGTTTTCAGGAGATTCTCTTCAGGAGCGAAAAGGATAAACGGGAAAGGATGCTGAGTGCGGTGGATACATTGCGCAGGAAATACGGTTATTCTATAATTAAAAATTAGTCAGACGCGTCGGATTATGGATCAGGAATTACGATGGTTCAAGGGGATTTTCGGGCGTTGTTTTATACTATTTTTTCATGTAAATTAGTATTCATATTTTTAATAAATATTGATATAGTTGAATTTCAGATTATTAGCAAAAGATAAAAACAGTAAGGCCAGATCGGGAGTTTTAGATACACCCCATGGCACCCTGGAAACACCAATTTTTATGCCTGTGGGGACACAGGGGACTGTTAAAGCAGTTAATAATTCGTTTCTTGAAAATGATATTAATGCCCCGATTATTCTTGGGAATACGTACCATCTATATCTGAGACCGGGGACGGATATCCTGGAGAGAGCGGGAGGACTGCATAAGTTTATGAACTGGAACCGGGCTATTCTAACGGACAGCGGCGGATTTCAGATTTTCAGTTTAGCCGATTTGCGAAAACTAAAAAAGGATGGTGTTGAGTTTAAGTCGCATCTTGACGGCTCGAAGCATTTTTTCAGACCGGAAAAAGTGATTAATATACAGAGGTCAATCGGTTCCGACATAATGATGGTGCTTGATGAATGCACTCCATATCCGTGTGATTACGAGTATGCAAAAAAATCGAAGGATCTTACTACCCGATGGGCATATTTGAACAAGGAAGCATTTGGTTCGTCAGTACCTTTATACGGGAATGATCAATATTTATTCGGGATTATCCAGGGAAGTGTGTATAGGGATTTAAGAGAGGAATCGGCTGTTGAACTGAGGAAGATAGATTTTGACGGATATGCAATTGGCGGACTGGCTGTGGGTGAACCTACAGAGAAGATGTACGAGATTGTGGATTTTGTTACTGACATTATGCCGGAGAATAAACCCCGTTACCTAATGGGGGTTGGAAGGCCTGAAAATTTGCTTGAGGCTATTGAACGCGGGGTAGATATGTTTGACTGCGTAATGCCGACGAGGAATGCAAGAAATGCATATCTGTTTACGTCTATGGGTATACTTTCGATGCGAAATGCTCAATATAAGGATGATTTTAAGAGAGTTGATGACGAGTGTGATTGTTTTACATGCAAGAATTACACTAGGGCGTATCTAAGGCATTTGTTTATAGCGAAGGAGATTCTGGCGCTTGAATTGGCTTCGGTTCATAATTTGCATTTTTACGTAAATTTAATGAAAACAGCACGTGAGAAAATAAGAGCCGGTAATTATTCCGAATGGAAAAACCGAATTACCGGAAAGATAAAACGGACAACAGAGAGTATAGTTTTAATTAGTTAATAAAAATAAACAATAAATATCTATAACGGAGGATAAGTGAATATTCTTTTTGCGATGGCGCCTCAGGGCGGCAGTCAAGGCGGTGGTTTAATGAGTACCTTAATCATGTTTGGTGCGATCTTTTTAATCTTTTATTTTATGATTATCAGACCGCAGCAAAAGAGGACTAAGGAAAGAGAGAAACTGTTAAGCAGTATTCAAAAAGGCGATAAAGTTGTTACAAGCGGCGGATTACACGGAATTGTTGCCAGTGTTGAAGAAAAGACTGTTATTTTACAGGTCAGCGATAACACCAAATTAAAATTTGAGCGATCCGCAATCGCATCGGTAACATCATCAAAGGAATAAACCTGATAAGGGAATACCATGTTTTGCAAGGTTGAAGAAGCAATTGAAGAAATAAGGAATGGAAGAATAATCATCGTAACAGATGATGAAGACCGTGAGAATGAAGGTGACTTTATCTGTGCGGCTCAGTTTGTAACTCCCGAGATTATCAATTTTATGATTAATCAGGGAAGAGGGCTCGTATGTATCTCGATGACATCCGAAAGGCTCGACAAACTGGATCTTCCTCTTATGGTTGGTTCAAACACAGCATTACACGGGACACAGTTTACGGTTTCTGTTGATGCGATTGAAGGGACAACAACCGGAATCTCCGCTAAAGACAGAGCAGTAACTATACTGAGACTTATTGATGAGAAATATACGAAAGAAGACTTTGGAGTGCCCGGACATATTTTCCCGCTAAAAGCTTTTGATGAGGGAGTTCTGAGGAGAGCCGGGCACACAGAGGCAGGAGTGGATTTATGCAGGTTAGCAAAATTAGAGCCAGCGGCTGTTCTTTGTGAGATTCTTAAAGATAACGGCGAGATGGCAAGGACGGAGGATTTAATTCTTTTAGCTGAGAAATTCAACCTGAAGATATTAACAGTACAGGACCTAATTAATCATCGTCTCAGAAAAGAGAGATATGTTAAGAGGGTATCTGAGGCAAATATGCCTACAGAGAGAGGGGATTTCAGAATTTTTGTATATAAGAGCATGGTTGATCACAAGGAGCATGTAGCTTTGGTAAAGGGAGAAATTGATCCTGATAAACCAACGCTGGTAAGGATGCACTCTGAGTGTCTAACAGGTGATGTATTTCATTCGTTAAGGTGTGACTGTCATGATCAACTAAATAAAGCTTTAGATGTAATCAAGAATGAAGAATGCGGTGTACTGGTTTATATGCGTCAGGAGGGAAGGGGGATTGGGCTGATGAACAAAATCCGCGCATACAATTTGCAAGATAACGGAAGGGATACGGTTGAAGCGAATGAGGAACTTGGCTTCAGAGCTGATTTAAGGGACTATGGAATTGGTGCACAGATTCTTTTGGATTTAGGTGTAAAAAAATTAAAATTGCTGACAAATAATCCCAAGAAGGTTGTGGGTCTTCATGGATTCGGATTAGAAATAACAGACCGTATTCCAATAGAAATTCAACCTAATCATAATAACCGTAAGTATCTTGAGACGAAACGGGATAAACTTGGGCATTTGATACTTGGATAAGATTTAATTATTAAAATTCTATGAAAAATATAACCAGGTTTCTTTTTATAATACTTTTGAGCGTATTTATTTATCCTCAGCAGGGAACGGTGTTTCATGCAAAGATAGAGGGTGAGATTGATTTAGGACTTACGCCCTATATTAAGAGGGTGATTTCCGATGCTGAGAAATCGGGGGCAAAGGCGATAATTTTTGAGATTAATACATTCGGGGGGAGAGTTGACGCCGCAACTCAAATTAAGGACGCCATACTTGAAAGTAAGGTTCTGACAATTGCCTTTATAAATAAACGGGCTATTTCAGCGGGTGCGTTAATTGCACTTTCATGTAAAAATATTGTGATGTCCAAAGGAAGCTCAATCGGGGCAACAACTGTTGTTGATCAGGCAGGGGAGAAGCAGTCTGAAAAATACCAGTCATATATGCGCTCGGAAATGAGGTCAACCGCGGAACGAAACGGACGAAGGACTGATATTGCTGAAGGAATGGTTGACGAGAGAATAGTTATACCGGGATTAGTTGACAGCACTCAGCTTGTAACATTAACATCGGAAGAAGCCAGAAAGTATGGAATTGCCGATACAGTAGTTTCAAGTTTTGATGAAATGTTAAGTGCTTTCGGATTGGGAAATTCAAAAATTGTTTCTACTGAAACTAACTGGGCGGAGGATTTTGTAAGGTTTTTAGGGAATCCCATTGTTTCATCTATTTTGATAATGGTAGGGATGATAGGGATGTATACTGAAATTAAGACGCCAGGGTGGGGAGTTGCGGGGACAGTTGCATTGATAGCATTCGGATTGTTCTTCGGGTCTGCATTGATCCTTGAGCTTGCTTCCGTATTAGAGATTTTAATATTCGTTGCGGGAGTTGTTCTTTTAATACTGGAAATATTTGTCATACCGGGCTTTGGCATTGCCGGTATAGCAGGTATACTGTTAATTGTCCTTTCATTGTTTTTAGCTCTTATCAATACTGACTTCTATTTCGACACAGATATTCTTTTCACGGCAATTATTCAACTGGCTTCTGCATTAGCCGGAGGAGTGATTGCAATCGGGTTGCTGATAAAATATTTACCAAAATCGACAGCGTTCAGCCAGTTTATCTTAAGTGATGCGTCTTCGAAAGCAGAGGGATTTATATCTAATCCCGAACACAGTGAATTAGCCGGAGAATCGGGTGAAGCGTTAACTGATTTAAGGCCGTCAGGGATTGTGATTATAAATTCCAAGAGATATGATGTGGTTACTGAGGGGGACTATATTCAGAAGGGGAGTCGAGTGATAGTGGCAAGGGTTGAGGGAGTTAAAATAATAGTACAGCAAAGGTAGCTTTATTTAATAATCAAATTTAATTCTAAATCATAAAGGAGTAACTATGGCATTTTCATTAAACAAAATTCAACTTATCGGTCATCTTGGAAAAGATTCCGAAACAAGAGTATTGGCATCCGGAGCAGCAGTAACGTCTTTCACGGTTGCAACCAATCACAGCTATAAGGGAAAAGAGGGTAACTGGGTTGATGAAACAACCTGGCACAATATAGTGGCCTGGTCTCTAAGCGAGTATATGCAGGGAGTTCTAAAAAAAGGTGCAAAAGTATATGTGGAAGGTAGACTATCAAAAAGGGATTATACGGATAAAGATGGAGTAAAGAGATATATGACAGAAGTAGTCTCAGAAAAATTAATACCTCTTGACCCGAGATTATCAGATCAGGGAAGGGATTTTACATCTCCAACTTCGAGTCAGGAAATCGAAACAGAAAACAAAGAAGACGATTTACCGTTTTAAGTGATAATAATCGAGTAAATTATCCGTCAACTGACGGATAATTTGCTCATTTTCCGTTAGTAAACGGATTTTCAATTAATTGTATATGTGAAACAATTCAGGAAATCTATATTTTTTGGATACTGATCAAATAATAAAGTATATCTTATTAGTTCTTTTAATAATATGTTCAGCCTTTTTCTCAGGTTCTGAAGTAGCTTTCTTTTCCCTGGACAGAAAAAAAGTAAAAGATTTATTAAAAGACAGTCCTTTAATTCTGAAGTACAGCATCCGTTTACTTGAATATCCAAGACGGTTACTGGTTACAATTTTGATAGGAAATAATATTGTAAATGTTGCAGCCTCAATAATATCAGTGACAATTGCGCTTGGAATTGCCCGCTCGACCGGATTTTCGGAGGAGGCAGTAGTTACAATTCAGATCATTTTACTAACAGCCATAATCGTCATTTTCGGTGAAGTAACGCCGAAAATCTGGGCCACTAAATCGCCGCTGAGTTTTGCCAAAAGTGTTGCTTTCCCGTTATACTGGATCAGCGCGATGCTTTTTCCTCTTTCTGAATTGATAACGGAATTTCTCCTCCTTTTTACAAAATTCATTAAAGTCGATAAAAAGAAGGGGGCAATTACACATGACGATCTCCATCATCTTGCCAACTTAGGACACGAACACGGTACACTCGAGGAACACGAACAGGAGTTGATACAGTCGCTTGTATCAGTTAAAACTGTTATTGTCCGGGAGATAATGAGGCCAAGAGTTGATATGGTAGCTGTGGCAACAGGTTCAACGTTTGATGAAGTTCTTCAAACAATAAGTGAATCAGGGCATAGCAGAATTCCTTTATATAAAGAAGACCTGGATGAAATTGTCGGAATTATTTATGCCAAAGACCTGCTAAAATTCCTTAAAGATAAAGAACAGACAGAGAAATTTGATCCTGAGAAGATTGCGCGTAAGGCACTCTTTATTCCGGAGACAAAGCTGAGCAATGATCTGATGAAGGAATTTCAAGAGAAGAAAATGCATTTAGCTATAGTTGTAGATGAATATGGCGGGACTTCAGGCCTGGTGACACTGGAAGATATAATAGAAGAAATTATAGGTGAGATCAGGGATGAATACGATAAAGAGGAAGAGCAAATTATCAAAATTTCCGAAAGGTCATATATTGTTACGGGTTCAATATCAATAAGCGAGCTTAATGAGCATTTGAATTTAGGAGCAGATCTAACCGATGCCGATTATGATACTCTTGGTGGATTTATTTTCGATCAGGCGGAAGAGATTCCAAAGGAAGGTTATACGTTTGAATTCAACGGGAATCAGTTTACGGTAAAGGAAGTCATTAATAAACGAATTAAGAAAATCCAAATTGACTTAAAGAATGGGTAAAGGATGTTTGGTCAAGGGGTTGATTATTTCGACGATTTTATTCGCTGGTTTGTTTTATGTACTGACAATGAAATTTGATGAATGGGTAGTCAATCCAATCAAGAATACTGTTTACAGCGCGAACTTCGATGATGTGGAGAAGAGCGTTAGCGTTCTAAAAGATTCACCCTACAAGGATTCGCTGATAGTTATCATCAAGAAGTACACAAAAGAGTTTAAGGATTTAGAGAAAATAGATATTCAGGAGATAGGTGAAAAAGCTGCCAAAATCGGCAGTTTTTTAGAGGATAGTACAGTAACGAAAGAAGATTTCAGGCAGATTAAAGAATTATTAGAAATTACTAAGCAGAATAATGAAAAACCAAAAGAAAACTGAGTTAAAGGTTGGAATCACAATGTTTTGTGCTATTGTTGTCTTGGTGCTAATAATAGCATGGGCAAAAAATATCTCGATTTCCGCTTCAAGAACTTACCTTGATATAAAGTTTGAAAATGCATCCGGGTTGGAAATTGGAGATAATGTAACTGTTAACGGCGTGAGAAAAGGTAATGTCGAGAATATAAAAGTTACCGGTCAGTATGTTATTGTTACAGTTGCCTTGGAATCAGACACCAGGATAAAAGAAGATGCAAAATTCTATATTGGGATGCTTGATCTGATGGGGGGTAAGAAAGTTGAGATAAATCCGGGGGCATCTTCAAAGGAATTAGATTATTCAATGCTTCAAAACGGAACTTACTTAATGGATATCTCCAGTGCAATGGCTTCCATGGGATCATTAACGGAAGATTTACCACGGCTTATTTCAAAGGTGAATGAAACACTGGACGGAGTGAATAAGATAATAAATAATGAGGAAATAAGGTCTAATCTTACAAAGTCACTCAACAATTTAAGTGTGATTTCCGGAGATCTAAAAGTCCTTATTAAGAATAATGATAAAAAGCTTGAAGCACTTCTTACAAACACAAATAACCTTATTGAAAATTCAAATAAATTTCTTGAGAAGAATTCAGGCAAAATTGAAAATTCACTCGTGCAGATTCAATCTCTCCTTACAAAAGCTGACACACTGATAACGGGTGTAACTGATATGCTGGATGAAACGAAGTCGGGCGGGAATAATATCGGTAAATTACTTTATGACAAAGAATTATTTAATGAAATTGAGACTACGGCAAAAACATTGAACGAGCTTACAAAAGTATTAAATGAACAACTAAAAAATGAAGGGGTAAATGTCAAAGCCAAAATTAAATTGTTTTAGTTTTTTACTTTTAATAATTCTATGCGGTAATATTTATTCCGCCTCTAATCCCATTCAGGGGAAAAACGGGATGGTCGTATCAGCACAGGAACTTGCCACTAAAGTCGGTTTACAGATTCTAAAGAAAGGTGGAAATGCAATTGACGCCGCTGTTGCCGTCGGATTTGCCTTGGCAGTTACTTATCCTTCAGCCGGAAATCTGGGGGGAGGCGGTTATATGGTTATCTACAAGAAAGACGGAACTTCAACAGCGATTGATTACAGGGAGAAAGCTCCCATGAGTGCTTTCAGGGATATGTATCTTGACTCACTCGGTAATCACGTTCCGGTACTAAGTGAAGACGGGGTTACGTCATCCGGAGTCCCGGGATCTGTAGCAGGTTTGATTTATGCCCTTGAGAAATACGGAACCATGAAGCTTGCGGATGTAATTCAGCCTGCAATTAATCTGGCTCTTGACGGTTTTTCCCTGTCAATATCCGACGCAAGGATAATCAACAGTAATATTGAAAACTTCAGGAGATTTGAATCTTCAAAAAAGATATTTCTAAAAGATGGCGAACCTTATAAAGAAGGGGAAATATTCAAGCAGAAGGATCTTGCCAACACACTCCAGCTAATAAAGAAGTCAGGAAATGATGGGTTCTATAAGGGAGAAACCGCAAAGTTGATTGTCGAACAGATGACAAAAGGCGGCGGCTACATGACTTTAGAAGATCTGGAGAAATACAATGTCGTTGAAAGAAAACCTCTGAAAGGGACATATCGCGGATATGAAATTGTTTCAATGCCTCCTTCTTCATCAGGTGGTACTGCACTGATTCAGATGCTCAATATTCTTGAGAATGTAGATTTGAATAAGTTAGGATGGGGCAGCAGCGGATATTATCACTATCTCGTGGAGGCAATGAGGAGAGTTTATGCGGACAGGTCAAAGCACTTAGGGGATCCGGATTTTTATGAAGTTCCAATTAACCAATTGATTTCAAAAGAATATGGCAGGGAGAGATTTGCGACAATAAAGGATTCGGCTTCAAAGAGCAAGGACATTTTGCCGGGAGAACTTAAAGGCATTCATGAAAGTGAAGAGACAACTCATTATTCGGTTTATGATAAATCCGGTAATGCGGTAAGTGTTACGACGACTATTAATTCAAGTTTCGGATCTAATGTCGTTGTGGAGGGAGCAGGGTTTTTGTTGAATAATGAGATGGATGATTTCAGCAGCAAGCCGGGGGTTCCGAACCAGTTTGGACTTTTAGGGAGCGATGCAAATTCGATAGAGCCGGGAAAAAGAATGCTGAGTTCAATGACACCCACAATTGTTTTGAAGGAGAATAAGCCTTATCTAATAGCAGGTACACCGGGTGGGTCTACGATTATGACGGTTGTGTTACAGGTTATTCTCAACTGTATTGATTTCGGTATGAATATTGAAGATGCAAACGATGCTCCAAGAATTCATCATCAATGGTTCCCTGACGAAATCCAATATGAAAAATTCGGGTTATCGCAGGATGTAATTAATAACATGAGTTCCAGAGGGCATATTTTTGCCAACAGAAACAGAATTCTTGGATTAGTGGAGGGAATAATGATTGATCCCAAGACCGGAATTATATTCGGGTCTACGGATAAAAGAGGAAACGGATTAGCGGAAGGATTTTAGAATGATATTAGGAATTGGAGTTGATATAATTGAGATCTCGAGAATCAAGCAATCCGTTGAGAGAAGCGGAGACAAATTCCTTAACAGGATTTTTACTGAAAAGGAACTGGAGTATTGCTTATCCAAAGGGAATAAATATCAACATCTTGCTGCCAGATTTGCTGCAAAGGAGGCAATTTCAAAAGCTCTCTCAATAGGCTGGAACAATCAGTTCGACTGGAAAAACGTCGAAGTGATCAATGAAAAATCAGGGGAACCTAAAGTCCACCTGAACGGACTGCTAAAGGATTTTCTCCCCGCTGCAACCAACCTGAAAATAACAATGAGCCATTCAGACGAATATGCCGTTTGTTTCGCAATACTGGAGCAAATCGGATGAGAATAATTGCGTTTTTTATATTCGTAATTTTCTCATATTCAACTTACTCACAATCACTTTCCCCAATTCCCGTTAAAGGCGGCACAGAATTTTATTTTCAGTCTGACTATCCTTTTACTGTTAAGAAAATAGCTGTATCGGGATCATTCAACAACTGGGCAAAAGATCAGTATGTGATGGTCTTTGATGAAAAGAAAAAAACCTGGAGAGGTACAGTCCCTCTAAAACCGGAGATAGAGTACCATTACAAATTTTTCATAAATGATTCGTTGTGGATTACTGACCCAAATGCCCCGAATGCAACTGAAGACGAATGGAGAAACGGGATAATCATACCTAAGGAATACGGGACTCCGTTTATTAAAGAGATTTTTCCCCCTCAAAATAAAAGATTAACCAAAATTCCCGGGATAAAAGCAATTCTCTCAGGTTATAATTCAAAAGTTGATCCAAGTTCAATAAAAGTGCTTTTTAACGGAGAGATCACAAAACACAATTTTGATCAAACCACTTCAGAATTAACGGTAAATTTAGATCCGAAAATTGAAGACGGGGAACACGAACTGATTATTTCCTTTGCTGATATAAAAGGGAACAGGAATAAGGGAGTTGTCCAGAGATTTTTTCTGGACCGGTTTATAACTCAAATAAATACTCCGGATTTTTTTAATGATGCTGTAATGTATGAAGTATATATCAGAAAATTTTTTGATTCGGACGGAAACGGAAGCGGAGATTTTACCGGACTAAAACAAAAGCTGGATTACTTAAAGAATGAACTTCATGTTGATGCCCTCTGGTTAATGCCCTTCAACGAGTCAACTACTGAACACGGCTACAATGTTGTTGATTATTATTCGATCGAATCGGATTACGGAACCCTATCTTCTTATCAGCAATTTCTCTCTGAGGCAAAAAAGCGAAATATAAAAATTATAATGGATTTTGTGATTAACCACACTGACAGCACCCACCCCTATTTTCTGGATGCATATAAAAATCCCAAAAGCAAATACACATCCTGGTATCAATTCAGAAATCCGGAAAACAGCGACTGGAATCATTTCGGAGTTGACAGAAGAATGCCCAAGTTGAATTTTGATAATCCGGACGTCCAGGATTACTTTATAAAAATTGCCCGGTTCTGGATGGATCCAAACGGGGATGGTGAGTATTCAGACGGGGTTGACGGGTTCAGGTGTGATGCTGCTAAGGAAGTTTCTCACAAATTCTGGAATCGGTTCCGAAAAAATGTTAAGGGGTTAAATAAAGATATCCTTCTTCTCGGGGAAGTCTGGGATAATCCCAACTTTCTGATACCATTCTTCAAAGAGGAATTTGACATGCTCTTTGACTATCCTCTTTATTATGCAATGGAACGGTTTTTTAATAATAACGATGTAAACGGAATTGTTAAAACTCTTTCTGAACAGAGGGAAATATTTCCTGCTGGATATCAGATGGTGAGATTCCTTGCAAATCATGATAATGACAGGGCTCTCTCAAAAATGGGGGGGAATAGTGATAAACTAAAACAGGCTTTGACTATTCTGTTCACTCTCCCCGGAACACCAATGATTTACTACGGTGATGAAATCGGTTTAACAGGAAAAGTTCCTCCGGATAATGTAAGGCAGGAATTTGACTGGGATGCAGTTAATAATTCTGAGAATGACTCTACGGCCATATTTAAATATTATCAAGATATTTCCGGGCTAAGAAAAGATTTTGATGTTTTGAGAACCAAGGATGATGCAACTCAGAAATCAATTTCGTTCCTGAAATCAAATGATTATCCGGTGCTGGCTTACATAAGATATCAGGGAAATAAAAAGATGGGCGTCTTTATCAACAATTCCGGAACTGATATTTCTAATCCTTCCTTTGATTTTACGGATTACAATTTTGAGATGAAAGGATATGAAATTGTCGATTTCAATAAGGCGGAATTTGAAGAAATTAATAATCATACTGACATATCACTAAATCCACCAAAGGCGGAGGGGAATCTTAGGCTAAATGGTGTCACATTAAAAAACGGCGGTTATGTAATAATAAGGTTCAACTGATATGAAGAAATTTTTAATAAACTCTCTTTTCCTTGCATTCTCCTTTTTTCTCATAAGTTGTTCAAGCGGAAGCAAGGACAACGAAATTGTTATTTGGCATAATATGCGCCCTGAGGAGACGAAGGTACTCCAGGCACAGATAAATGAGTTTATGAAGTCTAATCCCGGGATAAAAGTCCTGCAGCTCTTCAAAGAGACAGAGGAAATGCGTTCGGGATATATAGTCGCGGCAATTGGCGGACAAGGACCCGACCTGATTTACGGCCCTTCAGATCAGATTGGTCCTTTTGTCGAAATGAAAATCATTAAGCCGCTTGATGAGGTTTTCCGGCCTGAGTTCATCAACTCTTTTAATCAGAATGCCCTTATTAGAGTCGAGGACAGGTTATGGCAACTTGCTGATAAACTTGGAAATCACCTGATGCTTGTTTATAACAAGGATCTTGTTCCGGTTCCCCCTAAAACTGATCTTGAACTTATCGAGATTGGTAAGAAATTAACAATCGATAAAAACGGGGACGGCAGACCTGATCAGTATGGGCTGGTATGGAACTATACAGAACCCTATTTCTTTATCCCTTTCCTTACTGGTTTCGGTGGATGGGTTTTAGACAGTCTTGACAAACCATCTCTGAACACTCCCGCAATGATAAAAGCCCTAAAATTTATGAAGGCACTTAGGGACGATTATAAAATAATTCCTAATGAAGCTGATTACAATGTCGCTGATGCCCTTTTCAAAGAGGGGAGAGCCGGGATGATGATTAACGGCGACTGGTCCTGGTCTGGTTACGGAAATGCAGGAATTAATTACGGGATCGCCGTCCTGCCTAAGATAAGCTCAACAGGTCTCTACTGTAAACCAATGATAGCCCCCAAAGGATTTTCAATAAATAAGAATGTAAACGGAGCCAGACTGAATGAAGTTAAGAAACTTCTGGAGTTTTTACTCAGTCCGGAAAAACAACTCGAAACAGCCTTAAAAGTTAAAACCTTCCCTACAAGAACCGAACTCTATACTAATGAAAAATTATTAGCGGACGAAGTGCTCAATAAATCAATGCAGCAAATCAACAACGGAATTCCCCTCCCAATCATAACGGAAATGAGGGCTATCTGGGATGCCATGCGCCCCCCATATCAGGCTGTGCTCGGAGGTTCCATCACACCCGAAAAAGCAGCAGAACAGATGCAGCAGCAGTCCCTCATAAAGATAAAAGAGCTCAGGGAGTCTATCGAGAATCCCGTGTGGGGTTTAATCGTCCAGATTCTTATGCTCTTAGTAGTCCTTGTAACGGTTTTCATGATGAGGAAATCTATCGCAGGTTTCTTCAGAAATCTGAAAAAAGATTCCTTTGCCTACGTGCTTAGCATGCCTGCGGTTTTAATTATGGTCGCAGTTATCTTTTATCCCTTTGTGTATAACATTGTCCTCTCATTTTCGAATATGAGCCTGGCGCATATTCACGACTGGAGTATCATCGGGTTCATTCAGTATGCAAAAGTCTTCAGCGAGCCTCAGTTCTACGAGATATTCTTAAAGACAATAATATGGACAGCCGCAAATCTTTTCTTCCATGTCGTAATCGGTGTTACTCTTGCGCTGTTGTTGAATAAGAACTTACCCGGTACTCCCATCTTCCGCACACTGTTAATATTACCCTGGGCTATGCCCCAGTACATCGTGGCGCTTACCTGGAGGGGAATGTTTAATTACGAATATGGGTCAATTAACCTGCTGCTGGTAAAATATCTCTCTTTATCCCCAATAGAATGGCTCAAATCACCGGTCGAAGCTTTTATAGCAGTAATTATTACAAACATCTGGCTTGGGTTCCCATTCATGATGATAATCGCTCTCGGAGCCCTCCAGTCCATTCCGTCTGAGCTATATGAGGCGGCTGACATTGATGGCGCTAAATGGTATCATAAATTGAAAAGCATTACAATACCCCTTATCAAACCCGTGATGATTCCTGCAATAACTCTCGGCGTGATTTGGACCTTCAATAATCTTAACATTGTCTGGCTTGTAAGTAATGCCGGCGAACCGTCTGATAAAACCCACATTTTAGTTTCGTATGTTTATAAAGCCGCTTTCAATCTCTACCGGTACGGCTACGCAGCGGCGTTCAGCGTAGTCCTGTTTTTAATATTGCTTGCTTTTGGTCTCACCTTCCTCAGGAAAACCAAAGCAACAGAATCAGTCTATTAGGAGAAGAAATATGAGCAAAAAGAAATTTTTCATAAATGCACTGACATATATCTTTCTGATTATATTTACACTGATAGTCCTTTACCCCATTCTCAATGTAATAACAATAAGCATAAGGCCCGGTGATAAACTTTTGTCAACTTCACTTGCGCTTATTCCGGATAATCCAACCTTCAATAATTACATTGAACTCTTCACCAACCGCCCTTTTTTGTTATGGACTTGGAACTCCGCCATTGTCTCTTTTGTGGTTACGTTCACAGGGGTCGTGCTGGCTTCAACCGCAGGATATGCCCTTTCGAGATTCAAATTTATCGGGAAACAAACTACTCTGCTCGGACTTTTAACAACACAAATGTTCCCCGCTACCATGCTTCTCCTACCTATGTATATCATGCTCATTAAACTTGAATTATTGAACAGTTACCTCGGAATTATTGTTGTCTACTCTGCAACCGCACTTCCATTTTGCATCTGGCAAATGAAGGGTTATTATGATACTATTTCCTTCAGCCTCGAAGAAAGCGCGCGTATTGACGGTTGCAATAGATGGGAAGCTTTTTATAAAATAATTTTACCCCTGGCTGCCCCTGCCCTCGTTATTACTGCTTTATTCTCTTTCATGACCGCCTGGTCAGAATATATTGTTGCCGCACAGGTCTTGCAGGACACAAAATTATTCACCCTTCCCCTCGGCCTAAAATCGTTTGAGTCTAATATGTCAACAGAATGGGGTCTCTATGCTGCCGCATCCATTGTTGTCAGTATACCCGTTGTAGTCCTTTTCGTGGTTTTAAGTAAGTGGCTTGTTTCAGGTTTAACCCTTGGGAGTGTAAAAGGGTAGGATTTGTTAATGAAAAATGTTAATTTTGTATATGTGGTTAAATAATGACCGGAAAAATATGTATAAGACTTATCTGTTTTTACTGATTGCCTCATTTGTATACTTTGGATGCTCTCCCTCACAGGAAACTATGAATGAGGAAGAAACCAAACCGGACGATGTCTATGTGTTTGACGAGATTCCTGCCGATACCGTTCAATTGCAGTCTGAATCGGCAGTCGAAGATTCGCTTTTTTTACTCCCTCCCTCAATATCCAAATATTATATCCAGTTAGGTGCATTCACCACTAAAGAAAAAGCGAATGTTTTTGCTTCCTCTTCAAGAAAAACATTAAAGAAAGAAGTTTTTGTTAAGTTCAGTCCGGATGTCGAACTTTTTGTGGTTCACCTTCCGGCTTTTAACACAAGGGAAGAAGCCGAAAAATTAAGAAACGAACTTTGGAAGAAAAAAGAATTTCAGGATGCTTTTATTCTGACAATCGAAGAAACTGAGAAATAATTAATTTAATAACTAATATAAAAGGAAATAAGATGAAAAAACTAATTGTACTTTTTGTTTTACTTAACGTTATCGCATTTTCGCAGATTGACTCTCTGTGGGTAAGGGCGGCAGCCTATTCAAATCTCCCCGCATGGATGGGATCTAATACTGAAAGAGGATTTGCATATAATCCTGTCACAAATAAAATTTATGTCGTCTCAAGAAACGGTGGAAATTTTATTAAAGTCTTAAATGCCGACACCGGTGCAGATTTAGCCGATCTGAGCACTGTCGGTGTAAGCGGTGGAACTTATGCATTAAATGATATTGAAACAAGCGAAGACGGGCATATCTTCCTCTGTAACCTGGCAAATAATGCTGCCGATGTCTTTAAAATCTACCATTATGCTAATGAGGCGTCTGATCCTGTAGTTGCCTTTCAAAGTGATTTTGGCGGAATTGTTACCAAAAGAATGGGTGACAATATCGCAGTTATCGGTAGAGTAAGTGATAACAGCCTTGAAATATGGGCTCCGGATGCTACTGGAAATAAAATTAATGTTCTTGGTACTGCTGATAACGGAGTCTCTTTCACAATAAAAAGAACTATTACTCTTCCGGCAGCAACTTTTGGTGGTGCTCCTTCCTGTTATCCTGTCTATCCCGTTACTGGAGACTCACTTGTCTGCACAAATAGTTCCGGAAAAAATCTCCTCTTCTGGAAATATGACGGTACACTATTTGGACAAGTCCCCGGAGGAGTTATTGCAACAGGAACTACAGCCACTAAATTATTCAAATTCCCCGGCACAACAACTCATAACTTTATCTCCACTTTTCAATATTCAGGTCAATCAAATGCCAGAATAGTTGACATGGACGGTCAGTCTCCTGCTTACTATAGAAGTTATGCTGTCTCTCCCAGTATGGGCGCTGTTGCCAACTTAAACGGAACCGGTGATATTGCATTCAAATATAATACAGATGGCAGCGTTACAATGTTTGTGCTCGCTTCAAATAACGGTATCGGTGCTTATAAAGTAACAAGACCCTATTTTGTTAACGGAAGATTGCACGAAAATTATATTTTAACAGGAAGCAAACTTAATAATAACGTTGGGTTTGGTCCTAATATCGACATTCAGAAATTATATTACAACGTTGACGCCACCAACCTCTATATTGCCGGCGAGGCTAAACTTAACAAGACAAATCAGGACGGTATCGTTCTGTTCCTGAATGTCTCTAAACTTAATGGAACCGGAGCATCTCAGGGTACCTCCTTAGGCGGTGTTACTGCTGGCGGTCATCTGTTCGGTGATGCTACTAACCCTAACTTCAAAAATGATTTTGAAACCCACTTCGGTTTTGCTATGAACATGGGGGGTACTGATTCATTGGTTTTCTTTGATGCTGCTAAATATTCATTGGGAAATAAAACAGGCGCTTATCTTGGATCAACTTATCAGAGCGGATCAGCATCCTCAGGTCCGGCAACGGGCGGAATCTTTACTGCTAATTCGATAACTTTCGCCTTTGACAGCGCTTCAGGGGTTAGAAGGGGATTTGAAATAAAAATACCTCTCTCTGAAATCGGAAACCCCACTTCTGCTGACAATATCCAGTTATTCGGAGCCGTTGTTTCCTCTACCGCATATTTCAGCGACGTAACTGTCCCCGGTAATGTAACTGCTGGTAATCTTGGTTTTAACGCTAACTTCCTTACCACTGCCGGCGGTCCATATCATACTGGAGTTTTCCCGGTACCGGTTGAATTCGTTTCCTTTACTTCAAATGTTTCAGGCAACCAGATTTCGCTTGAATGGGTAACAGCTACTGAAAAGAATAATCACGGTTTCTATGTCGAAAAAAGCTCAGACGGTCTGAACTTTACTCAGCTTGCCTTCATTACCGGTAAAGGAACTTCGCTTGAATACTCTTCCTATAAATTTGTTGAGGATAATGTAGTAAACGGTAAATACTTCTACAGACTCCGCCAGATGGATTTTGACGGAACTTGTGAATACAGCGCCGCAATTGAAGTTAACGTGGATAACCTTCAACCTTCGACCTTTGACCTTCTACAAAATTATCCTAATCCTTTCAACCCTTCAACCGTTATCAGGTTTTCTGTACCCCTCACTGCCACGGCTTCTCTGAAAGTATTTAACACCTTAGGTCAGGAAGTTGCCACTCTCTTCAGCAATATTGCAGAGGCGGGTACTCTTTACTCCGTTAATTTCGATGCATCGGAATTTGTATCAGGAATCTATTTTTACGAGTTAAAGAGTGGAGTAAATTCATCTGTTAGAAAGATGTTGCTAATAAAATAAAAACTCCTTCAGTTTTATAATTTGAACCCCGGTAGAAATACCGGGGTTTTTTTTTGCTTGTTGAGAACTTTAAGCAGACGATGTAATGTGAGAATTGAGGTTTAGGATTCCTGTTGTAAAATGGACTTAGAATTTATTATATTTGAGTAAATTTAGAGGTAGTATGGGCTTAAATGTAGGAGTATTCTATTAGCATGGAAGGATGAGTTCTCAATGGGTCTTCAATGGGTTTATGATGGGTTTTGGGTGATTGATTAGCGATGAGAAAAACATGTATTGATGACTTAATATTCAGTTAATTTTGAGCATTTAGTAAAGCTCAAAAGAATAATAATTTTTGTATAATGATATGCAAATATACATTACGAAAGAGGTAAAACAAAATCATATTACCATTGTTTTATAATTTTCTTGCAGTAAATTATAAAAATGTACATTAATCCGGATATTAATGATTTAAATTCTAAAAAATCATGAAAAACTGTTTTCGTAATATTGAAAAATTTCGTAATTTTGCAGTGCATCCTTAGCTCAGTTGGTAGAGCAGTAGACTCTTAATCTATTGGTCGGGGGTTCGAGTCCCCCAGGGTGTACATGATAAACGCCCCGCTGAGAATCTTCTTTCCGGGGCTTTTTTATTCTTAATCCCGGAAATGAACCGGAATTGATTCCATCCCCCCCCATTCACCCTCTTTTTTTACTATTTAATAAAATGCCGCTTCAAACATTAATATTTGATTTCACTAAATAATTCTATAAATTGCATAGGGTAAAAATAATTCCTAATACATTAACGATTTGGTGGTGACTTATGAAACTATTAGTGCTGTTTATCTCTGTATATTTATTCTTCCTGCCTTTCTCCGAAACAATGGAGGACGAAATCAATTTCGCTAACAATAATGCAAAGAAGGGTGTGTACCACGGTCTGAGCAGTATCCGGAAAATGAAAGCCAAAATTGACGAGAAGCTCATCGACAATGATAAATTAATTGCAGATGTTCAGGTGACTAAGGAAATAAACGGTGTTCGGATCGAGTGTGAGGGATTTTACAATACAACTTCTGTAAGAATTGTTGTTTACAGATCCCTTGAGTCGCTGATTAAAGATAATTATATTGACAAATAGATTTGAAAGGAAATAAAATGAGTCTGGTAAAAGCTAAAAAATTGAAAAAAGGTGATGTGATCGGTTTCATCTCTCCGGCTTCTTCTCCAAACGACCTGACACGAATTGAGAAAGGAGTGAAATATTTTGAATCAATGGGCTACCGCGTTGAAGTCGGTACCAACGTTGGAAAATATTACGGTTATCTTGCGGGTACTGACCGGGAACGCGCAGATGATATCCACCACATGTTCGGCAAGAGAGGTGTGAAAGCAATTATCTGCCTCAGAGGCGGTTACGGTACTCCCAGGCTGATGAGATTCCTTAATTATGATCTGATAAAAAATAATCCCAAAATATTCATTGGATACAGTGACATAACGACCCTGCAGACTGCCATATTACGAAAAACTAAATTAGTGACATTCGCTGGCCCGATGGTTGCAGTGGATTTCTGGGATACTATAGATCCTTATATGGAAGAAAATTTCTGGAAGGCTGTTACTTCCACAAAAAAAATCGGACGGGTAAAAATGCCTAACGCAGATTATAAAATGGAATTCAAAGGGAAAGAAAATGCTGAAGGAACAATAATCGGCGGCAACCTGACCCACTTTGCAGTCCTCCTCGGGAGCAAATATTTCCCGAAACTGAAGAATAATATCCTTCTTCTTGAGGATGTGGATGAATCGCCTTACAGGATTGACAGATATTTCACTCAGTTGTTTAACTGTAAAGTGTTTAAAGAGGTGAACGGGCTTATTCTCGGGCAGTTCACCGACTGCGAAGAAAAAGATCCGGAAAAAAGGACTCTTAACCTCGCTGAAGCTATGGAAGATTATTTGAAGGAACTGACAATACCCGTAATCAGAAATTTCCCCCACGGTCATGTTAAAGAGAATTTCACAATACCGTTAGGGACTAATGTCAGGATGAACATGAAGAAGGGATATGTGGAGTTTACTGAAAGCGGTGTGGAATAACTGATTTATCTATGGAGGCAGTATGTTAGCTACCGGACCATTCGAAAAAGCGAAAAGGTATATCGAAAACAAAACAACCGGCAAAGAGCCTCAGGTGAAATATAATATCGGCCCCTGTATTACAATTTCCCGTGAGGCTGGAGCCGGATCCGATCTGATCGCCGGCAAAATAGTTGATTATCTGATGCCCAAACAAAAGGACCCTTCTATTGAGTGGGGGGTTTTCGATAAAAACCTGATCGAAAAAGTTCTGGAAGACCACAACCTTCCAAGCGTGCTAAAGAAATTTGTGGAAGATGAACCGAAAACCTTAAGCAACATGCTGAATGAACTATTTGGCATTCACCCCCCAATCCTGAAACTGATCCATAAAGCAACCGAGACTATCTTTAATCTCAGTTCGATTGGAAATGTTATCATTATCGGCCGGGGTTCTAATATAATCACTAAAGCACTTCCCAATTCCTTCCATGTAAGACTTGTTGCTCCCGTTGATTTCCGCATAAAAAATGTCCGGGAGTTTTACGGAAACACAAAAAAGGAGGCGGAAGATTTTATCAGAACAGAAGACCTGAAGAGGACAAAATTTGTTTATGATAATTTTCATATAAAAGCAGATGACCCGCTTCAGTATCATATAATAATAAATGCTGAACTCTTCGGCATTGAGGGTGTTGCAAAATTAATAGGGGATTCGGTCATGCTCAAATTCCCCGGTTTTTATAAATAATATTACTGCAAAAGAACGGAGTGCTTCATAGTATGTTCAGACGGATGAAAATTTCAACAGGGATCCTGATAATCAGTTTTATTTGTGTAGTCACTTTTCAATCGTGCAATTCCCCGGTGGATTCTCCTCAGCCTCCCCCCGGTAATATCGATGAGGTTATCGGGCAGATGCTGATGGTCGGTTTCAGGGGATTTGAAATCACCCCCGGTAATTTTATCTACAGGGATCTGGTTCAATATAAAATCGGGGGTGTAGCCCTTTACGACAGGGATGTTATCTCCGGAACTTACGACAGGAATATCAAGTCTGCGGATCAGATTAGGAAACTTGTTTCCCAGCTTCAGGAGCTCGGTAACAATCAACTCCTTATTGCAATTGATCAGGAAGGTGGTCGCGTAAACAGGTTGAAGACGGCTTACGGTTTCCCCCCTACTGTTTCTGCTCAGTATCTCGGAAACCTGAATAACCTCGATTCCACCTATTTCTATTCAAATATGATGGCTCAGACAATGGCAGCCGTCAATCTGAATATGAATTTTGCCCCCTGCGTGGATGTCAATGTCAACCCTACTAATCCGGTCATCGGGGGGATAGAGAGAAGTTTTTCGGCAGATCCGCTTCAGGTCGTCAACCATGCAGATAAATTTATCCTGGCTCACAGGAATAACCACATCCTCACTTGTATTAAACACTTCCCGGGACACGGCAGTTCTCAGACAGATTCGCACCTTGGCTTTACTGATGTTACGAACTCCTGGTCTGCTAATGAACTGATTCCTTACCGGAAGTTATTGGAAAAAGGAAGTGTGGATATGGTGATGACTGCACATATCTTTAATGCAAATCTGGATTCCCTCTATCCGGCAACTTTATCAAAGAATATTATCACCGGAATTCTCAGAAACCAGATTGGTTATGACGGTGTGGTGATTACCGATGATATGCAGATGAAAGCAATCTCTGATTATTTCGGTCTTGAACAGGCTGTTGAGAAAACTATTGAAGCCGGGGTTGATATTATTATGTTTCCAAACAATAATATTTATGATCCGGAAATTGTTCCTAAAGTATTTACGATCATAAAAAATATGCTTGCATCTGGCAAAGTTACGGAATCAAGACTCTTAAAATCTTACTACAGAATATTAAAACTGAAAACCAGACTAAATAAATCAGCGAACGTTTATTAAGTGTTGCGGAATCCGCGACGATATAAAATAAAAAGAGTCCGTCAGTTGACGGACTCTTTTTTTATGTGTTCAAATATTAATAGAGTTTGCTGAACTCTTTTGCAGTCCGGTTTTTCCACGATCCTTTGTGATATGCATACCCGGTGATTAAAGGCATGGCAATTGTGGCCTCTGAATAAACCATCTGCTCGTAGGTTGTCTCAACTTTACCCCATGAACTTGCCTCTTTAAGAGTCGAGCCTGAAAGGGCGCCGTCCCTTTCGTCCGCAACTGTTATCTGAATTGCGTATTTGTGCATCGGGGCATTTTCCTGAAGAATGTCCGCAGCAACTACAATATCCTGGGTGAAGTTTTTCGGGACACCCCCTCCAATCATAAAGATTCCGGATTCTTTTGTGTTCAGCTTGATTTTCGTCAGTTCAAGAAAATCTTTCGCGGAGTCGAGGGATACGTGCTTTTCAGGGTGGGTCGTCTGATGAACAATAAAACCAAAGCCGGCGGAACAGTCAGAGAATGCAGGAACAAAGATTGGTACGTTCTTTTTGTACGCTGCGTAGATTACGGAATCGTCAACCTTAGGACCGCCGTTCTGCTCCAAGTATCTTCCGAATTCATGAAGGAATTCACGGGATGAATATGGTTTGGGCTCCATTGAGTCGAAAATCTTACCGGTTGTTTCGTCGCAAATACGCAGTTCTTCCTCGTCAATATAAGTGTCATAGATACGGTCAATCATAAGATCGCGGAGCTGATTGTCATCGCTGAAAGGGGTGCCAACGTAGTGCTTAAAGCCGAGGGCTTCAAATAAATCCTGATCTACCATAATCGCACCGGTGGAGACGATTGCATCAACCATGTTGTTCATAATCAGATCATGGACAACTTTTTTCAATCCGGCGCTGAAGAGGCTGCCGGCAAGTGTCAGGATAATTGCACAATCGTTCTCTTTTAGCATCATATCGTAAATTCGGGCAGCGCGGTTAAGATTGCGTGCCTGGAATGCCATTTTTTCCATGCTGTCCACAAGTGGAACAACATCGAATTTCTTTATGTCGATATGCTGGATTACATCTCGTAAAAAATCTTTTTTTTCTCTCATTTAATTATCCTTTCAGGGGATGGTTATTTTTTCAAATTTGGTTTACAAATTTATTAAAAAGTAACAAGGTAACAAAGAAGCAAAGGAATAAGGAATTTATGATCCGTGGAAATCCGTTGAATCCGTCTGATCTGTGTTCTATTCTTTCATCGGCGGGTGTAACCGTACAACTCAAAAGAAGATTTTAGCTAATTTCAGAATGCCTTGCTTCCAGGGGACACGGTGAGAAATCCCGCTGGCGTTCTTGAATGAATCAAGATTGTCGAGATACCACTTGTAGTTCCTGATCAGAGCATCCTTGTTTGAATATTTGGGTGTGAAGCCCAGTACTTGTTCAGCTTTTTCTATTGAGACAAAGGAGTCTTTCGAGGCTGTCTCGTATACCCACTTATAGAGGGAGGACAGTCTCATGGCTTCGAGAATGCGCAGTGTCAGGATGATTGGCTTCTCAGGTAATCCGGAAATCTTCTTCCCGAATCCGGCAACATCAAGAACTGCCTGATAGTCCTCGCGCATTGTAGTGAATTCCTTTGCTCCGATGTTGAATGTGTCGTTGACCATATTTCCCGGCATTGTGATTGTGAGGTATATTACTTCACACAGGTCTTCCACATCAAGTAACTGATACCGGTTTTTTCCGTTGCCGATCATTGGGAATCCGTGCCCGTCCTTTGCCCAGTCATAAAATAATGCAAACACACCCAGCCGTTCCGGTCCGATAAATGATTTCGGGCGAAGAATCGGAACGCATAATCCTTTATCTCGTATTTTCAGGCATTCCTCTTCTGCGAGGATTTTCGCCTCACCGTATGGACCAACGCCCTCTAATTTATCCGTCTCAAATAGTGGGTGATGGTCGGGAATACCGTATACCGCAGTACTGGAAATCTGGATAAACCTTTTTACATTGTGTTTTAAAGATGCTTCAAGGACGTTTCTCGTTCCTTCAACATCTGTGGTAAATATATCTTCCGGTTTATAAAGCGGGAGGGCGGCTGCACAATGGACAACAAAATCACATCCGCTGATTGCTTTGTCAACCATCGCAACATCACGGATATCTCCGAGTATTGGATTTATTTTATCTCTGCAGTCTTTATAAGTAAACGGTTCAATATCCAGGGATACAATTTCGTTCCCTTTATCCAGTAAGTATCGAATCAGATTAATACCAAGAAAGCCGGATCCGCCGGTGATTAAATATTTCAAAACAATACTCCTTAATACTTATTTTTTATAAAACAACTCAAGAAAACGCCACACCCGTTTAGCCCATGCGGCTTCGTTATGATAAGCGTTTTTGTCGGCAAAATATTCAAAATCCTTTCCTTCTTTATACCCCTTATCCCTGAGAGCAGAAATCATATCATCCACACCGGGCTGCAATCTTGCTTCAAGTTCAATACCGCCGTTATCAATATACAATAGGAAATCTTTTTTCCCGTTAAAGTTTTTCACAGGGAGGACATAATCAATTTCCTCAATTTTGAAGGCGGGGGAGAGGCAAGCCGCTTTTAAGAAAAGGTCATTATGTTCCCACAGTAGCATAAAAGAAATGAGGCCGCCGGCTGATGAACCCCCCGTTGCCGTATTCTCCCTGTCAGGAAGCGTCCTGTAAGCAGAATCAATAAATGGTTTTAATTTATCTGCCACAAATTTCATATAATAATGGCCTTTAAGAGTGTTAGTATATTCAAGCATCCTTTCCCACGTTGAATAAATCCCCACAATGATCACATCCCTTATTATTCCGTTTTTCATGAGAGAGTCGGCTGTTTCATCAATCTGCCAGTCCACTCCAAAACTTGCGGAGGCGGGATCGAAGATATTCTGGCCGTCGTGCATATAAAGGACAGGATATCGTTTTCCGGTATTTGTATCATAGCCCGGTGGAAGCCAGACAACAACATCTCGCGGAAGAATATACTCCCCGGTCATTTGTTTATGGTAAACTACATCACCGGTAACTTTTCCTGTTGGCAGCGAAGTAGGTGACTGAAGATCCCTCACATCGCTTTTCCAGTATTTCACGGTATAGATAAGGGTCGTATCCCCGGAAACCGTAAGTGAATAATTCCCGGGAACGGATTTATTTTCAGTTAGCGCTTCAGAATTCCAGGAGCCCTTTGTTAACTTGAATTCAATATTTTGATTTTCCTTAAAAGTAAAAGTTTTTGACCAGGCAGAAGGAGTCATCTTTTCAAGAGAAACAAGACCGGGGTTCCAGTTCCCAAGGGCTGTATTATTACCCGCTATACAGATTCTCTCATCCGGAGCAATAGTGTCCGGGATTACGGTTATTGTAACAAGCTTGTCCTGCGCTAACAGGGAAACAGAAAGAATCATAGCAAAAAAGAGAAATATTTTCATTTATCTACAATAATAATTAAAAAGTATAACAAATATACGCAGGAAAATTAATTCAGAGATAGGTTTTCAGATTATTAGAGCAATCCGGCTTAACCCCTGGGATTCGGGGCAAGCCGGATCGGCAAAGATAAATCTACTTATTTAATCCGCATTTTATAAAAAGAGCGCCATACAAAGTAGAGGGCTGCTATTAGGAACAGCACACCAACATAGGGGGCGGTTTCACGGAAACTCTCCTGAATTGCAATTTCCATTGCAAGAAGCCCGAACAGGGTAGTGAACTTGATTATAGGATTCAAGGCAACCGAAGAGGTATCCTTGAAAGGATCGCCAACAGTATCGCCGATAACAGTGGCGTCGTGGAGCGGCGTTCCTTTTTCCTTCAATGTGACTTCAACAACCTTTTTTGCATTATCCCAGGCCCCACCTGCGTTTGCCATGAATATTGCCTGGAACAATCCGAACACGGCTATTGAAAAAAGGAAACTTATAAACAATGCTACCGGCTGAGCCGCGGTTAATCGTGCCGCAGGATCAACCATCTCAGCAGTAAGCCCGACTGGGGCTGAGAGAAACGCAAACGCAATCGCAAAACTGAAAATAGCGCGGAAGATATTAAACATCCCCGATTGCGCATACCGGGTACAGATCTTAACAACTTCTTTTGAAGTTTCCACGGAAGCGCTCTGGCTTGTTTCTTCATCAAGCTTGATGTTGCGCTTAATATATTCAACGGCGTTGTATGCCCCTGTGGTAACAGCCTGAATCGAAGCACCCGTAAACCAGAAGACAACAGCCCCCCCCAGAATGAAACCAAAAAGGGTATAAGGATTAAGGATACTGAGAATTTCAAGGGGATTGATCTGAAGGGTATTCTGGATAACAAGGATGAGTGAGAAAATCATTGTTGTGGCACCCACAACCGCAGTCCCTATAAGGACCGGTTTAGCGGTTGCCTTAAATGTATTTCCGGCTCCGTCGTTCTCTTCTAAATAATGTTTGGCTTTTTCAAAATCGGGTATAAATCCAAAATCCCTTTCGATATCTTTAGCGGCGTTTTTGTCCGATTCAATAAGGGACAATTCATAAATTGACTGGGCATTGTCAGTAACCGGACCATAGCTGTCAACCGCAATTGTAACAGGTCCCATTCCAAGCATACCAAAAGCAACCAGGCCAAAAGCGAAGATCGGGGCGTATGTCATCATTCCTGCCGGAATCGAGATAGAAGCAAAGTAAGCAGCAAACATGAGTACAAAAAAGACCAGACCCTGCCAGAAAGCGCTGAAATTACCGGCTACCAGGCCTGATAAAATAGTCAGGGATGCACCCCCTTCGCGCGATGCGCTTACTATTTCGTTGACGTGTTTTGATTTCGGACTGGTAAATATTTTTGTCATTTCAGGGATAATGGCTGCTCCGAGGGTGCCGCAGCTTATGATAACGGAGAGAGTGATCCAGATATTATCTCCCAAATGCCCGATGAGGAATTTGCTGGCAATAAAGGTGACTATAATTGAGAGGATTGAAGTAATCCAAACAAGATTGGTCAGTGGGCGTTCAAAATCAATATCATCCTTATCCCCATATTTCCAGCCGCTGTAAAAGCGGTTTACTGTAAAGGAGACAATAGATGTAATGATCATAAGGATACGCATCACAAATATCCAAGTGAGGAGTTCCTTCTGGTGAGTAACGTCAATCACAGCCAGAACAATAAAACTGATGAGGGCAACACCCGTAACGCCGTAGGTCTCAAAACCATCGGCTGTCGGGCCAACACTGTCCCCTGCGTTATCGCCGGTACAATCGGCAATTACCCCGGGGTTACGCGGATCATCTTCTTTAATCTTAAAAACTATTTTCATAAGATCGGAACCTATATCAGCAATCTTCGTGAATATACCGCCGGCAATACGGAGGGCACTGGCGCCGAGGGATTCACCAATTGCGAACCCGATGAAACTTGCGCCCGCATTTTCACGCGGCACAAAAAGGAGGATAAGGAGCATCATTATAAGCTCAACGCAGATAAGCATTACACCAATGCTCATTCCGGCATCGAGGGGGATGTTAAGAAGTTTTATCGGCTTCCGTTCAAGAGAGGCAAAAGCCATGCGGCTGTTTGCCAGGGTATTCATCCTTATTCCGAACCAAGCCACCGCATAGGAACCGAGAATTCCTATAACAGTCCAGCTTAGGATAAGGGCCACTCCGCCAACTGATTTCCCCTGCAGTCCTCCGAAATAGAAAGCAACGCAGATTGCTATAAAAAGGAAGAGGATAGCAAGAAATTTCCCCTGTTGAAGGAGATAAGTTTTACATGTTTCAAAGATAATCTGTGCCACATCAAGCATCGACTTATGAGCCGGGAGTTTTTTAACTTTGAAATACTGGTACAATCCAAATGCAATGCCGAGAAGGCAGATTAACAATCCGATCATAAGCATCTGGTTCTGGTAGGGTTCCAGGGTTGGAACTTTTAGATCAGCCTCTCCGGCGAAAACTGCCGGCGAAATCAGAAATAAGAAAGAAAGAATCCTTTTGAACATAACTCCTCAAAAACTATTGATGAAATCTGTTAGTTTTAATATTATAGAACACTATCTGCAAGATAAGTTACAAGTTCTTTTTGAGCAAGAAAAATAGAAGAGAGCCGGGATTTATTTTTGAGGGGGAGATTCGCATCTGATGTGTATTTAATATTCCGAATATGGTAAAACGAAAGCTCCCGTATGCGGGACAGGCAGAAAAACAACACTCCCAACTATCCACCTGAGGCGGAAAGGCAAGCCGGCATATCTCTGGCAAAAACAGATTTGCCGGATAAAGTGTTGAATTATTCAACAGTTTGTAGACTCATTTTTCCCTTCCGTCTTCGTTTGTCTGCCGTTCGGTCTACTCCTAACTCCTTTGTTTTCAAGGAGTTATGGGATCGTAGACTGAATAGACATATATTATATATTTATATATATATAAGAAAATAATATATATATATATAGGTATACAGGATTATGTGTCTATTCCGTCTTGGAGGGGTTATTATGCTCCTAAGTCATTGTTTTCAAAGGAGTTGCGAGTTGACGAAATGAGTGGATTTTGCTAACTTGCTGTGTCTAAAATCTTTTTTCCCGTCTAATTCCTCTTTTTTCCGTATCTGCTCCGTATCTGCTCCGTATTCTCCCGTATGCGGACTAAGGAATCAAAAGAATACTGATGACATCCACAACCAGTCGGAACCATCGCCCATCTGCCTCGTCTCTCCGTTAGCGAACTGATTGACAGATTCGACCGGATAACTTCTTTTTTTGTTTTTTTTCTTGAAATTAAGAAAAAGGAGAGAGGGGATTTGCAATATATATAAATAAGGGGGAAAAGAGGGAGAAATGCGAATATTTAGGGAATTTATCGTGGTATAATTTTTGCAAATACTTTTCCGTCTGCTTTGGATTTGCGAGTAGTTTAATTAAGAATTTATTTATTAATAACGGAAAATAAAATGGAAAGAAATAAAGTAACAATAGACGGAAATGAAGCCGCAGCGTATGTGGCGTATCGAACTAATGAAGTAATAGCCATCTACCCGATAACCCCATCTTCAAATATGGGGGAGTGGTGCGATGCGTGGTCAGCTGAAGGACAAAAGAATATCTGGGGAATGGTTCCCAGCGTAAGTGAATTGCAAAGCGAGGGGGGAGCATCAGGAAGTGTTCACGGTGCATTGCAAACAGGCGCTTTAACGACTACATTTACAGCCAGCCAGGGATTGTTATTGATGATCCCGAACATGTTCAAGATTGCCGGTGAATTAACTTCAACGGTATTTCACGTATCGGCACGTTCAATAGCAGCAGCTGCCCTTTCAATTTTCGGAGACCATAGCGATGTTATGGCAACCCGATCTACCGGATTTGCCCTCATTTCCTCCAATTCTATTCAGGAAGTAATGGATTTTGCGCTTATTGCCCAGGCTGCAACTCTTGAAGCAAGAGTTCCTTTTATCCACTTTTTTGACGGATTCAGAACTTCACACGAAGTTATGAAAATTGAAGAGCTATCTGATGAAGATATCCGGTCGATGATAGATGACGATCTGGTATTAGCCCATAGAAAAAGAGGCTTGAATCCTGAGCATCCTGTGATGCGCGGAACAGCCCAGAACCCCGACGTTTATTTTCAGGGGCGCGAAACCTGTAATCCTTTTTATATCAAATGCCCTGAAATAGTTCAGGCTCAGATGGATAAATTCGCGAAACTATCCGGCAGAAAATATAAATTATTTGAGTATCACGGTGCGCCGGATGCCGAGAGAGTAATTGTTATTATGGGTTCCGGAGCTGAAGCAGTTGAAGAGACTGTTAGCAATTTAACGGCTAAGGGAGAGAAAATAGGTGTTCTTAAAGTAAGGCTTTACAGGCCGTTTTCAATTAAGCACTTCATTGATGCCCTGCCGAAGACCACGAAAGTTATTACCGTTCTTGACAGGACGAAAGAACCCGGAGCTTCCGGAGATCCGTTATATCTTGACATAGTAAATGCAATCTCTGAAAAATATAACGAAGGCGAATTAGGAATGCCCTATCCTAAAATAGTTGCCGGCAGATACGGATTATCCTCGAAGGAATTCACTCCGGCGATGGTTAAATCTGTATACGACGAGATGAAAAAGGATAAACCGAAAAATCATTTCACAATCGGCATTATTGAAGATGTAACGCATTCAAGTTTAGATTATGACGCAACATTTTCCGTAGAGCATCCGGATACATTTACCGGTAAGTTTTACGGTTTAGGCGCAGACGGAACAGTTGGCGCGAATAAAAACTCGATCAAAATTATCGGTGAAGGAACTGATTATTTTGCGCAGGGATACTTTGTATACGATTCCAAGAAGTCCGGATCAACCACAACATCGCATCTCCGTTTTGGCCCTGAACCGATCAGATCAACTTATTTAATCAATAAAGCTAAATTCATTGCCTGCCACCAGCAGGGTTTCCTCGAGAAGATAGACATGCTGGCAGACGCAGCCGAGGGGGGAGTATTCCTGTTAAATACGCAGGTACCGACAGACCAGGTCTGGGATTCGCTGCCAATGAAGGTACAGGAGGATATTCTTGATAAAAAACTTAGATTATATGTAATCGATGCTTATAAAGTCGGTGAACAAACCGGTATGGGAGTAAGGATCAACACGATAATGCAGACATGTTTCTTTGCAATATCCGACATATTCCCGAAAGAAAAAGCAATTGAATTAATTAAAAATTCCGTTAAGAAGACTTACGGAGCCAAAGGTGAAAAAATCGTTCAGATGAATTATGACGCTATCGATCAGACTTTGGCAAATCTTTTTGAAGTCAAGACACCGGGGAAGGTAACGAGTACATTCAAGCTCCGTCCGGCAGTTCCTGATTATGCACCTGATTTTATTAAGGAAGTAACCGGAGTAATAATTGACGGGCGCGGTGACTCAATCCCGGTAAGCAAAATGCCGGTTGACGGAACATTCCCTGTAGGAACCACGAAATGGGAGAAGAGGAATATTGCTCTTGACGTTCCGGTATGGGATAAGGAAGTATGTATTCAGTGCAACAAATGCGTTCTTGTATGTCCCCATGCGGCTATCAGAGCTAAAGTATATGACGAAAAGTTAACTGCAGGCGCTCCGGTAACATTCAAGTCAGTTTTATTCAAGGGAAAGGATCTTGGAGAAGGACTTGCCTACACGATCCAGGTTGCGGTAGAAGACTGCACTGGTTGTGAATTATGCATTGATGTATGTCCCGCAAAGAACAAGAAAGAAGTCAAACTGAAAGCAATCAATATGGCTCCCCAGATTCCAATAAGGGACAATGAGAGAGACAATTTTGATTTCTTCCTGAACCTGCCTGAATTTGACAGGAGTAAATTAAATCTCGCAAATGTAAAAGACAGCCAGTTCCTTGAGCCGTTATTCGAGTTCTCGGGCGCATGCAGCGGCTGCGGCGAAACTCCATACGTTAAGCTGGTTAGCCAGTTATTCGGCGACAGGGCAATCGTTGCTAATGCAACAGGATGTTCCTCCATATATGGCGGCAACTTACCGACAACACCGTGGACAAAGAACAAAGACGGACGCGGACCGGCATGGGGCAACTCACTCTTTGAAGACAACGCCGAATTCGGATTCGGTTTCAAATTAGCAGTTGATAAACACTCTCATCAGGCACAGGGATTACTGACTAAAATGAAGGATATTATCGGAGAAGAGCTTGTAAAAGATTTACTGAACGCCGATCAAAAGGATGAAGCCGGAATTTATGAGCAAAGATTAAGAGTTGAGAAACTTAAAGAAAAAATCGCAGGATTAACCACATCCGATGCCAAGCATCTGTTATCAGTAGCAGATTTTCTGGTAAAAAAATCTATCTGGATAATAGGTGGTGACGGATGGGCATACGATATCGGTTACGGTGGATTAGACCATGTTATGGCATCAGGAAAGAATGTTAATATTCTTGTTCTTGATACAGAAGTATATTCCAATACCGGCGGACAGGCAAGCAAGTCAACGCCAAGGGGCGCAGTGGCAAAATTTGCATCAGCAGGAAAACCGATGGCAAAGAAGGACTTAGGGATGATGGCAATGACGTACGGAAATGTCTATGTGGCAAGAGTGGCTATGGGTGCGAATGATGCTCATACCGTTAGAGTATTTATGGAAGCCGAAGCATTTGACGGACCGTCACTGATCATTGCATACAGTCACTGTATTGCACACGGAATCAATATGGCAACAGGAATGAAGAATCAGAAAGCTGCTGTGGATTCAGGTTACTGGCCGTTATTCAGGTACAATCCTGATCTTACAGCCGAAGGAAAGAATCCTTTCAAGCTTGATTCCAAAGGCCCGAAGATTCCCTTCAAGGATTATGCGTATATGGAAACAAGATACAAAATGCTCACAAAGTCACATCCTGAATTAGCCGCTCAGCTTATTATCGAAGCTCAGAAGGATGTAGATGATAAGTACAAATATTACGAACGTCTTGCAGCCATGAATTTTGGTCCGGAAGAAGGCAAATAATATTTCAGTGCAGTGCATTAAATATGCACTGCACAATTCTTTCCAACATGAAAGATCAGTAAAAATAATACAAAAGAGAATGAAATTAATTTAAAGGAATAAAAATGAATTTAGCAACAAATTATTTAGGACTTGATTTAAAGAATCCTATAGTCCCTTCCGCGGGGCCATTATCAAGGGACCTGGGAAGCATTAAGGAAATGGAAGATGCAGGAGCAGCAGCTATAGTATTATATTCAATTTTTGAAGAACAGATTGAACACGAAAGCCTGGAATTATATCATCACACTTCCATACACAATGAAAGTTCGGCTGAAGCCACGACTTATTTACCGACCCCGTTTGAATTCAAAATTGGCCCGGAAGAATATCTTGACCATATCAGAAAAATTAAAGAGGCAGTCAATATTCCGGTTATAGGGAGCTTAAACGGAAAATCATTAGGCGGCTGGACCAGCTATGCAAAGAAAATTGAGGAAGCTGGAGCCGACGCCCTTGAATTAAATATTTACATCCTTCAGACCTCACTGCTGAAGACAAGCGCGGAAATTGAAAAAGAGTATATTGATATCGTCAAAGAAGTGAAGTCCAATGTCAATATACCTGTTGCAGTAAAAATGCATCCATTTTTCACGTCAGTAACTTCGATGGCAGATCAACTTGCAAAAGCCGGAGCAAACGGACTGGTAATGTTCAACAGATTCTATCAGCCGGATATAGATCTCGAAAAACTCGAGGTGGTTCCTAACGTTTTGCTGAGCACACCGTTTGACCTGAGACTTCCGTTACGATGGATTGCAATGCTTTACGGAAGGGTAGATGTGGATTTTGCCGCAACGACGGGAATCTATACTGAAAAGGATGTTATTAAGATGGTAATGGCCGGAGCAAAAGTAACGCAGGTTCTTTCATGCCTCTTAAAGAACGGAACCGGTACCATTTCGGATATCATCACGAAGATGAAATTCTGGATGGAAGCAAATGAATATGAATCACTCGAGCAGATGCGCGGAAGCATGAGTTATCTTAATGCAGCAGATCCTTCTCAGTTTGAAAGGGCAAATTATATGAGTGTATTGCATTCATATAAATAAATTCTTTTTAGAGGATTAAAATTAAAAGAGCGAAACGGTTGTTTCGCTCTTTTTTTATAATTAAGATTTGTTGTGAGAAATACTTTTATTTCTGCAATGTCATTTTCTTTACAGATGAATACGTTGAGGTTGTCATTCTGTATAAATAGACACCACTTGTCAATTGTGAAGCATCTAAGTTGATAGAATATTTACCTGCCTGCAATTGAGTATTAAGCAAGGTGGATACCAGCTGACCGGTAACATCATACAGGGTAATATTCACAAAATCATTTTCAGCAATTGAGAATGTTATTGTTGTTGAGGGATTAAAGGGATTAGGATAGTTCTGTTCTAAGTCGTAAGACTCAATCTTTCCCTCGTTTTTCAGATCAGTAGGGGTTAGAACTGAATTGACCATACAAACAGAGCTGACCGGATTGATTAACACAGGCATGTTGGACTGATTAGCGGTTACGAGAGTTGCGACATTAGCAATCGAGACATCTCTTGTAAGCGTTCCTTCAAACGGACTGATATTAAGTTGTCCTGCACCGGTCATTGACTTTACGATAACCTGACCTGTGATAAGACCAACGGGGAAGTCCAAATGAGCTTTAGGAGCGAGAACTGTTGCCTGTATGTTAATCCCGGATACATCAATATGGGTAGCATCTATAAAATTCAGGATCACATTCTTTATACTTGTGTGGAGCACATCAAAACCACCAAACATTGTAACTGAAGGACCTGTTATGTTTACTAACACTGTGGAACCGGCGGGGGCGTCAATAGTAAAGGTATTTACATCAGAGACAACTGAAGCCGGAACATAAAAGACATTAAGATCAGGATCAGTTCCAATTAATTCCAATTGGTGCCATTGATCATGCATGTATGGATTGGTTTGGGTAAGAGTACCAAGCTGGGTTGATAAATCTTCGAGATCAAGTTTAGCCTGAGCAAAATCAATAACATGGGCATGTAAAAGATCACCATCAACGGTAAAACCTGTTGTTTTTGTAATAAAGTTTTCATAAACAGCATTACCGTTATAGACTCTGCCTGTAATGAATGTCAGGTGATTTCCTACAAGAAGAACATTACCGGAGTTAGGAGGTAATTTATCTCCAACGCTGTATCCGCGAAGATCGCAATCTCTACCAACAGCAACCTTACCTTCAGTGTCTGAAGAGGGGGCATATAAATCTTCAATAACGAAAAGGTTATAGTCTTTAGCGACTCCAAGTTCCAAAGTATTTGCACCGGTATTAGTATAATCTACTTTTACGACAATTTGAAGCGTGGCAGATGCACCTGCAGCAAGAGGACCAACATCCCAAAGCCCAGAAACAGGATTATAAACTCCAGCAGGGTTACAGGATACAAAGTCTAAAATAGGCTGTAACTGATCAGAGACAATTACAGTAGTAGCATCTCCGTTACCGGTGTTTGTTGCCGTAATAGTATAAGTTATAAAATCACCGTGGTTAGCAGAGATCTTATCAGCTACTTTCGTAACCTCAACATTGGGTGTTGCGAACCAGTTAACATTAGAAGTTATAACTCTGGATGCAATAGTAGGAGTAGCGAGAATTAACTTTTGCTTTCCATTTGGATTTGCAACATGATAATATTTTGTACCTGAAGGAATGCCAACAGTTCCGGTAGCTGACATGTGAGCTGCTGTCTGACCGGATTCAGGAGTAAGAGTAATAATTGGGGAAATCCCTTCTTCGCCAGTAAGAAAAGTATAAGAGTTTAAGGTACCCTGGTCTAAAGTAAGGGTAATACTAACATTCGGCATAGCTATCCCGGCATCATTAAAGGCCTTAACTCTGAACTGAACAGGGTTGCCTACAGAGAAGGTCTGGGGGACTATGTCAAAGAAGAAATAGCTTAGATTATAACCTATAGCATTTACAAGTGCGTCATCAATTATTACCTGAGCTCTGGATTTAATGGTTGTAATGTTAGAACCGGTAACACCATCTATGACCAAGCCATCAGAAAAATGCCACAGAGCTAACTGTACGGCTGCGGCTTCCTGATTAACATCACCGAGCATGCCAGTGTATCCTGTTTTAAAGGGATAGTAATTGTTCAGAATATAGGACATAGTATAGTCTGTTTCTTCCACATCCTGGTAAGGTTCACCGGTAGCTAAAGAATGCGCAATATCAATACAATAAAGACTTACTGCATGCCCATCAATTGATGCGAGAAAAGTACCTGCATAGACTTGACCGTGACCCGGTACTGTAACAACGGAAACCTTATCGATTCCCGATACATAAGCGATACTTTCGACACCGGAATAAATCCGGGATGAAAAAACGAGTAGTATGAGTAGAAGTAAAGAAATATGTTTCATTTATTTTCCTTTAATAATGAGTGTGTTCTCATACCACAACAACTATGCCAATTACAATTTCTTAATAAACAAGCGTTTATTGAGAGAATATTGATCTTTTGTGAAAGATTATGTCTCAAAATGAGACATACTTTTGGGAATGTCTCAAAATGAGACAAGTTTTCAAAATCTTTTGATTAAAGGTGGGCATTCTATATCATTGTGCGAAAGGTAACTTAAGATGTGTGGGAAAGATATGAGAGGGTGCGTTGCTGAGTTTTGTTCCAAGCGAGAAATAATTCGATTTTTGACTTTTTTTATGTCAATCTTTTGTTTAATAGTGCTTCAGGAATTAAATTAAAGTTCAATTTTAATATTTTTTGTTATTAAACGGAGTATTGTTAATGTCAGATCAAACATCAACGGGCGTAAAGGGATTACCGGAAAATGCTTACAGGGAACTGAAACCGGGTGAGATTTATTCGCCGGTAATGTCCGGAAGCAAGATATATCCCGAAGTTAATATTTACACTGTGGTAATGGGATTAATCATGGCAGTTCTGTTTTCGGCAGCCGCTGCGTATCTGGGCTTAAAGATAGGACAGGTTTTTGAGGCAGCTATACCGATTGCTATTATTGCTGTTGGATTATCCGCAGTGCTTAAGAGGAGCAATTCGCTCGGCGAAAATGTGATCATACAGTCAATAGGGGCAAGTTCCGGTGTGATTGTTGCCGGGGCAATTTTCACTATACCCGCATTATATATATTGCAACTTGAAGCCCATTTTTACCAGATCTTCTTAGCCTCTCTGTTCGGAGGTTTTCTCGGGATACTGTTTTTAATACCTTTCAGGAAATATTTTGTTGCAGAAATGCACGGAAAGTTTCCATTCCCTGAAGCTACTGCAACAACCGAAGTTCTGGTTGCAGGGGAAAAAGGGGGAAATCAGGCAGCAGTTTTGGTGGTCAGCGGATTAATCGGGGGAATGTACGATTTTGCCATAGCAGCATTCGGCTGGTGGAATGAAGTTTTCACGACAAGAGTTTTTGCATTTGGCGAAATGCTTTCTGATAAATACAAACTGGTGTTCAAGATGAATGTCGGTGCAGCAGTAATGGGGTTGGGGTACATTGTAGGGCTCAAGTATGCTGCAATAATCGCGGCAGGATCTTTTGTTTCATGGTATTTGCTGATCCCGGTTGTTACATATATAGGAAGCGGGCTGACAGCTCCTCTTGGAGCCAATATCACAAAACTTGTAAGTGAGATGTCTGCAGAAGAGATTTTCAGGAATTACGTCAGGCATATTGGTATAGGCGGAATAGCAATGGCCGGAATAATAGGAATTATACGTTCCTCAAAAATAATAGCTTCCGCATTTTCATTAGGTGCAAAGGAGATATTCGGAAAGAAAGAGGGGAGAGAAGATGTTCTGAGGACGCAAAGGGATATTCCAATGTTTATAATTGCTATAGGGATAGTTATTACAGCAATTATGATTTTTATCTTTTTCCAAATGGGTGTTGTCCAAAACCTGACACACGCTATTGTGGGATTATTGATAGTTCTTGTGATTTCATTTTTATTCACGACTGTTTCGGCAAATGCTATTGCAATTGTAGGGACGAACCCGGTTTCGGGAATGACGCTGATGACGCTGATTCTTTCTTCACTTGTTCTCACATCGGTGGGACTAAAGGGAGAGGCAGGAATTGTTTCAGCACTGATAATTGGAGGGGTTGTTTGCACGGCACTCTCCATGGCGGGTGGTTTCATAACGGATCTTAAGATAGGATACTGGCTTGGATCTTCGCCATATAAACAGGAAACATGGAAATTCCTCGGTACTTTTGTTTCAGCGATAACAGTTGGTTATGTTGTAATGATTCTAAACGAGACATACGGATTTACGGGAGAAGGGGCATTGGTAGCTCCACAGGCAAATGCCATGGCAGCAGTTATCCAGCCTTTAATGAGTAATCAACCCGCCCCCTGGATGCTTTATATTGCGGGAGCATTTATAGCTTTGATTTTAACGATGATCAAAGTTCCGGCACTTGCATTTGCACTCGGGATGTATATACCTTTAGAGTTAAATACTCCATTGTTGGTCGGCGGTTTAATAGCCCACTATGTTTCAACAAGGTCAAAAGATGAAAGCCTTAACAATGCCCGAAGGGAACGAGGGACACTTATAGCTTCTGGATTTATTGCCGGCGGTGCACTGATGGGAGTATTTAGCGCTTTCCTCAGATACCTCGGATACAACTGGGTCAACATGGAATGGTTTGAATCGCATTCGGCAGAACTTGTTGCTATAACTATGTTTGCACTCCTGAGTGTATACATGATATGGGATTCAATGCGAGCGAAAAAAGAGTAGAAAGTTATCAAGTTATATAGATAAAGAATTTATTAAGGTTAGAAATGAGAGAACATCTAAATGAAGTTTAAAACCCGGACACATACCTGCGGAGAATTAAGAGAATCACATGTCGGTGAAAATATAGTGCTTAACGGCTGGGTGGATACACGGCGTGATTTAGGGGGAGTAATCTTCATTGATATGCGTGACCGGTACGGAATAACCCAGATCGTTTTTGAACCTCATTACAATGAAAGCACTCATCAAGAAGGGAAACATCTGAGAAGCGAATTTGTGATTTCGATTGAGGGAAAGGTGAGGAGACGACCGCAGGGGACAGAGAATCCGGAATTATCCACCGGTCTTGTTGATGTAATGGTGGACAAACTGGTAATATTAAACGAAGCGAAAACACCTCCTTTCCAGATTTCCGACGATATAGAAGCAGGAGAGGACCTGAGGCTGAAATATCGCTTCCTTGACCTTCGCAGACCAGCTATGCAGAGGAATCTTTTGATGCGGCATAAGATGTACCAGGTAACGAGAAGTTATTTTGACAAGAACAGTTTTGTGGAAGTTGAAACACCAATTCTGATGAAGAGTACTCCCGAGGGAGCAAGGGATTTTCTTGTTCCTAGCCGACTACATAAAGGGAAGTTTTACGCGCTGCCACAGTCGCCGCAAACGTACAAGCAGATACTGATGGTGTCCGGCCTTGACAGATATTTCCAAATTGTAAAATGTTTCCGTGATGAAGATCTGAGGGCTGACAGGCAGCTTGAATTTACGCAGATTGACGTTGAAATGTCGTTCATTGACCAGGAGGATATTTTTCGGATGATGGAAGGGCTTATGGCAAGTCTTTACAAAGAGGTCTGGAAAAAGGAACTTCCGCTTCCGCTGAGACGCCTTACTTTTGATGAAGCCATGGAAAAATACGGAAGTGATAAACCGGATCTCCGTTTTGACCTGGAGATGAAAAAACTTAATCCTGTTTTTGAAAAGACAGAGTTCAAACTTTTCCGTGAACAAGTGGAAAAGGGAATTATCACTGGTTTATTAGCCCCGGGGTGCGGTGATTACACAAGAAATCAGCTTGACGTTCTGACTGATTTTATCAAGAAACTCGGAGCCGGAGGATTAATCTGGATAAGGGTTAAGGAAGAGGGGCTTGAATCCCCGACTATGAAGTTTTTCTCGGAGGAAGAGCAGAAGAATCTGATTTCAGCCATGGGGGCTAAAGCAGGAGACCTGATCCTTATATTATCCGGAGCCAGGCTTAAAACTCTTTCCCTGATGGGGCACCTAAGACTTGAGATGGCCAGAAGACTGATGCTGATAAGGGAGAATTCCGAACCGAAGCTTCTCTGGGTGACCGATTTCCCGTTGTTTGAGTGGGATGAAGAGACAAAAAGATTTTACGCAATGCATCATCCATTTACATCTCCAAGGGTAGAGGACATTGAATATATGGAGAGCGACCCGGCGAGAGTAAAGGCAAGGGCATACGATTTAGTCTTAAACGGAAGCGAAATTGCGGGAGGAAGCATAAGAATCCACAATTCCGAATTACAGAAGAAAATGTTCAATGCTTTGGGAATAAGCGAGGAGGAAGCCGAAATGAAATTCGGATTCCTTATTAATGCTTTCAAGTTTGGAGCACCTCCGCACGGAGGAATTGCATTCGGTTTTGACAGGCTTGCCATGATATTCGCAGGGGAAGAATCTATCCGGGAAGTTATTGCATTCCCCAAGACGGCAAGCGGAGTTTCACTGATGGATGATTGTCCGTCAAACGTTGCTGATGATCAGTTAAAAGAACTGCATGTTAGAATTAGGAATTAATAATTAGGAATGGGAAAGTTGAATGGGGGAGGGAACCATACTTTTCCGGATAATGTTTATTTTATTATTATGAGGTTTTTATGTTACAGATAGTAGATGTAGAATTTACGCCGAATCCACAGGCATTAAAATTTGTATTAAATGAGAGACTCCTGAGTTACGAAACCAGAAGTTATAAGTCGGTCATGGAAGCTGAAGAAGATTCTTTTGCCAAACTTATTTTTAATATTTCAGGTGTTGTTTCAGTTTTCTATATGGATAAATTCGTAACCGTTGAAAAAGAAAAGGATTCCCAATGGGGTCCGATTCAAAAGCAATTAATGGAGGTTGTAAAAGGGTTTGATAAGAGTAAACTTAGTCCCGAAAAAGAACCTGAAGGGGGGGCAGTAAATGAGAGCGACCTGATGAAGCAGATTAACGCGATCCTTGACCAGAAAGTGCGCCCAGCCCTTGCGAATGACGGCGGCGGACTTGAGGTAATGGGGCTGGAGGGGCTGAAGTTGAAGGTCAGATATCAGGGAGCCTGCGGAAGCTGCCCAAGCGCACAGCGAGGGACTCTTTCGGCAATAGAAGGGCTTTTAAGAAGGGATGTACATCCGGGAATTCAGGTACTTCCTGAATAATAGCTCTTGAGCATAAAAAAAACAAGTGTGATGACTCTTTAGAAATGTCATGTTAAGGACTCATTAGAAATGTCAGTAACTGAGTAAATTAGGGCCTCAAAAAAAGAGAGGTTATAAAGTGAAAGGAATGCTGAGAATGAGTCACAAAGAAGC
>Ga0247841_10000834_pt1 | contig 76112 bp, 67 predicted proteins | sample LaCruzMarch2015__2_FD_192410 | JGI IMG/M metagenome (GOLD analysis project Ga0247841, IMG submission 192410) | Freshwater microbial communities from meromictic Lake La Cruz, Castile-La Mancha, Spain - LaCruzMarch2015_18m | ecosystem: Environmental > Aquatic > Freshwater > Lake | place: Spain... | reverse complement strand
GTACTTAGGGAATGGATTTTCCAGAAGCAGCAGCCGCGCACAACGCGGCGGAGATCGATGCGATCAGTGCAGCATTGGTAGCATCACACGAGGCAAACCAGAGACGTCTGAATAGACTCCTACGGGCTCATCCAGACATCGTGGCCGAAGCGGACCAAGAGTTTGCCAGCCGACCGCCTGCTCTCGCTTCGTGCAGTTTACAGCACGAAGTGCGCACGAAGCCACGAAGTCGAAGTGGCCACCACCAGCACATTTTGAGTGTCGACAACTAGTGTCGAACGAACGACACATGCAGTAGTACGAGCAAGGATCACATACGATCCTTGCTCGCTTTTCATATTATTAATTTTGTTTCGATCAATCGTTACCAATTCTCACTCTGATTGACCTGAACCAACAAAGAAAGGCATATCCGTTTGGCAAAATTGACCACAGATATTTCAGTTCTGATAGTTGCTTAAAAACCCACGCAAGAAAGCCAGAAAATTGATAGGGAGGCAAATAAGCCAGCCCATATTTTCCACCAACAGTCATAAATACAGGGCGCCGTTTAGAATAATAAGATATCAAAGAAAGACCGGAGATTCTGCGCTTGATATTTTCTGCGGCCACTTCTGCTTGTCTTAAGGCGGCCCATGCCACATCCGGCACTACTTTGTTTGTGATTTTATCAATAAAGTACGTGCAATCACCTGCCGCAAAAATATTAGACCCATCGGAGACTTCAAGATGTTCATTGGTAATAACCCCCCCAGTTGTGTTAATTGCAAAATTAGAACGCAACAAAACATCATTCGCGCGCACTCCTCCCGCCCAAACAGTTGTCATAGTAGGAACACGCGACTCATCATTTACTATAATATAATCTTCACCTACGCTGGTGATTTTTGTTTTTAAACGAATCTCCACACCTAATTTAGCTAAACGTGCCATCCCCTTTGCACGCAACAAAAGAGATAAATCACGTAAAATAGCGTCTGTTTCTTCAAAAATTATTATCCGCGGAGTACTGGGGTTCACGCTATGTAAACGACAAAGATGTTTTAATAAAACAGCCAATTCTGCAGCAAATTCCACACCATTAACACCTCCACCCACAATCGTAAAAGTAAAGGCCTTTTGCTGCGTAGTTAGAAATTCTGTGCGGTATCTCAAAAAAAGTGAAATAATATGGCTTCGCAACGCAATTGCCTGATCTAAATTATGCAAAGAAAATGTGTAATGATTTGCTCCTTGCACAGACCCATTCTTTGTTTGAGAACCCAGTGTCAACACTAAAAAATCAGCTTGTTCACTTGATCCGTCTGCAAGAGAAAAACTTCTTTTCTCCGCATTAACATTTGTTACGATGCCGTGAAGAAATTTTATTGATGTTCCATCTATTATTTTTTTATATGGAACACTTGCTGCCCCCTTCAACACTGTTCCCACAGCTTCTTTTTCCCGCGGAATAAAAGCTGTGGCTATTTCATAAAAAGTAGAGGAAAGAGCATGAAACGACTCTCGATCAATAAGTGTAATGTCTAAATTAAGTTTTGTTTTTGAAAGTAAATATGCTGTTCGGATTCCAGCAAACCCTCCACCAAGAATAAATACCCTTTTTGTTGTTTGTGTCACATTACTATTTTAACACAATTCTTAGCATCAAAAAAAGTTTAAATAATTATTTGAACTTTTTATTTTAATTTTATTACACTGCGGGGAAAACTTGTTTTCCGTCGTCATCGTAAATATAAATTGCGAGAGTCGGACATGCCTTCGCAGATTCCAAAATAGTAGCGTCATCTGCTCCTTTGGGGTTTGTCACAACCGCTTTCATTTCATCATCCAAAACATACACATCAGGAGCGACCGCCAAACAAGAAGAGGCACCAATGCAAAGTTTTCTTTTTACTTCAATTCTCATAAATTATTCTCTGGTTCCGTTACCCAATCCCAAACGGAAATAAAAAAATTAGAAGCAAAATACCAAATTGCGTATGGAATAACCCACAAAAACAACGTCTTTTCAATAAGCGGCCCAAAAAAATCATCAATATCAACCATCTATTTTGTCAATATGTTTTGACTATTTTTCACCACGTAAACATAACAAAAACAGTGTTTTTGTCAATATTAATATTATTTTATTGTTTGCTTTTTAACTCAACGTTCTCTAAATATCTCAACACTGTTCGTGTGCTAAATCCCGAGGCGCCAAATGGATTAACTGGACTGGTTTGATGTTCAGTATACGCGGGACCAGCAATATCTAAATGTATCCATGGCCTTCCATCCACAAATGATTCCAAAAATAATGCAGCAGTAATCGCTCCTCCCCACCGCTTCAGGGAAATATTGCGCAAATCTGCGACCTGGCTTTTTACTAATTGTCGATAATCGTTAGCTAATGGCATTTCCCAAATTTGTTCCCCTTCTTTTTCCGCAGCAAACATGAACTGTTGCGCTAGTGTTTTATTATTGGAAAATAATCCGGCAATATCTTCTCCTAAAGCCACAACACAAGCACCAGTCAATGTGGCCAAATCAATCACTGCGTCCGGTTTAACTTTCAATGATTCCGAGATGGCATCTGCCAATGTAAGACGCCCCTCCGCATCGGTATTGCGAATCTCCACAGTTTTACCAGATTGCGTGGTCACAATGTCCCCCGGCTTCATTGCGGAACCAGAAGGCATATTTTCACACGCAGCAATATAACCATGCAATAAAACATCTGGTTGTATTTTTTCCAATACAGAAAATACACCCAATACTGTTGCCGCTCCGGCCATATCCACTTTCATTGTTTCCATACTTTCTGCCGGCTTGATACTCAATCCTCCTGAATCGAAAGTAATGCCTTTTCCTATTAACGCAACAACAGGTAGTTCATTTGTCGGTTTTTTTGCAAGTGGTTGGTAAAATAAATGAATAAAATAAGGGTCATGTGTCGAACCTTGAGCCACAGCCATAAAAGCTCCCATTCCTCTTTTTTCACATTCTTTACGATCAAGAATCTCAGTAAAAATTCTTCCTTCTGAATTACGCGCCAATTGCCGCGCAACCTCCGCAAGATCTTCGGGCCAAGAATGCCTGGCTGGCTCGTTCACTAAATCGCGCGCAACAATAGTTGCTTCGACGTAAACTTTTCCCATTTTAATTCCACGCAACGCACCAGCGTTTAATCCCCTGGAAACAAACAAATCAACATTCTGAATAGAGCGTTCTCTGTCTATTTTAGCCGATTCGACTTGGTATTTTAAGAAAACATACCCACCAAGTTCTACCCCCTCCACACAAGCCATACCAATTTCATAACCATCTTTAAAATTATCCGGCGCAACAATAGATAAATCACGTACAGCTATTTGCTTGGCATACTGCACTGATGCAGCCACACCGCGCCGAAAAACATCCAGCCCAGGATTTTGCCCCATACCAACCATAAACACAATGCGATTTTTCCCGTTTGTAGAATAATTCACCGGAACATATTCTCCCGATTCCCCTTTTGCAGAAAATCGTTCTAGGGTTTTCATTATGAAATTTTTGTCTTTTGGCAAAAGATCTATGTGCTCCTTATTCCAAAATAATACAACTAACTCCGTGCTCGGAAGCGTGGTTGTTGCGCCCTTAATGTTATATTTGATCGCCATAATGAAATATTAATGTAACTCAACTTTGTCTATTAGACAAGTAGTCGCATAAAGATAATATGCATTGACTATCCCCTCCAAAAAACATATTATTATCAGCATGTTTTTCAAAAGATTATTTAAAAGAAAACCAGTAGTTGCTGTAGACGTTGATGATACGCTTCTTGATACACTTAGCCCCCTTTTGGAATACTTTAACTCCACTCATGATACGCGCATTACACGAGAACAGTGCGTCAACTATCGTCTTCAAGAAATATTCGGTTACTCAGAAGAAGAAGGTTTTGCAAAAATAAAATACTTTTTTAGTTTACCTGAAGGAAAAGACTTAAAACCAACTCCTGGGGCGATTGAAGCGATACAAGCGCTAAAAAAAGATTTTTCACTGATCGCGTTGACGGCTCGATGGAAACACATGCAAAAATTAACAGAAAAACAATTAGAAAAACATTTTCCAGGAGTTTTCATGAAAATTGTCTGTTGTGGCGATGAGATGTCAAAAAAAGATTACTGCACAAAAAAGAGAATCCATCATATTATTGATGACGCTCCTCATCATGCACACGAGTGCGCTGAAAATGGGGTAAATTCTTACCTTTTTGGAGAATACGGATGGAACAAAGAATACAAAAAAATTCCAGGGCTTTCAAGAACATTAAACTGGAATGAAGTTTGCGACCTCTTGTTAAACAAAAATATATTGTGACAATTGTCACCGCGTCCTTTCTAGATTACCACTATAGTGTCATTACAGTTAATTCAGATACGAATTAACTTGGAGGGAAAAATTATAGTCGATTAACGCAGGGGAGCTTTTGCTCTCCTGTTGCTCATTCGTATTTCTTTGATTATTTTTTACTCATCACCACGTTTGTTGGCCTGCCGTCAATAAAAGCTAAAATATTACCCGCGTTTGTATCAAAAATTCGTTTTGCCGCCTCTGCACTATTAAAAGCATTATGCGGTGTAATAATTACATCATCACGATCCACTAAAATATGATTGCGTAAAATAGTGGCAATATCTTTATTTTTAGGAAACCCTTCCGAAAGAAGTTGAATATGTTCGTATGTGTCATTTTCTTCTTCTAATACATCCAACCCAGCGCCGGATAAAATTTTCTTTTCCAGAGCCCAAAGCAAAGCTTCTGTTTCCACAATCGCACCACGTGACGTGTTTACTAAAATTGCTCCCGGTTTAATGTCTTTAACATTTTCTTTGTTTATCATGTGATGTGTTGGCGCAATATACGGAACATGTATTGTAATTACATCACTGCGCGAAAGAAGATCCTCTAAGGAATTCGCGTAGGAAAAATTGAGCTCTGCTGCTAATCTTGGATCTTTTTTCACATCGTATGCCAAAACATGCATCGAAAAACCGCGCCCAATACGGATTGAGTGCTTTCCAATATTTCCAGTGCCTATAACACCTAGTGTTTTGCCATATAAATCAAAACCCTGTAGTCCCTTGCGATCGAAATTCATTTTTTCTGTACGCTCAAACGATTGGAAAATCTTGCGTGACAACGCCAAAATCAACGCAAAAGCATGCTCCGCCACAGTATTTTCACCATAAGTTGGCACATTACAAACTAAAATTCCACGCTTCTTGCAAGCATTCAGATCGATATGGTCAAAACCAGTAGACCGCGTAGTGACTAATTTCAGATTTGGCATCTGATCAAGCACGTGTTCAGTTAAAGAAGAACCAACAAAAACTGAGACTATCTCAGCATCATCTGCTGCGGCTACGGTATTTTCATTTAGCGGTTCTGGCAAAACCGTAAGTTGAAATTTGGGGAATACTTCCCTTATTTGTTTTGGTTCGCCTTGTTCGGCTTCAAAGTACGCAATTTTCACAATTTTATTGTAGCAAATATTTTTGTTTTTGAAAAAATTTTATGCGCTATACACTAAGTTCTTTTATTTTCTTTATGATATTAGTTGTTGCCAAATCCGATTTACGGGGAACGCTGTACGTTTTACATCCAACTTCTAAAACTGTCGGCCATTCATACCACGTTTCTGGTTCTCCATATTCAGCACCATTAACATGGATATCTGGGTGAATTGTGAGCAAAATTGCTTTTCCTGCTTCTGGTTCAATAATGGGGACTACATAATCAACACAGGACAACGCAGCCAACATAGCGATTCTTTCCCCTTCAGGTATAATCGGACGATCCTTTCCTTTGTATCTTTTCACCGATTCATCTAAATTCAATCCAACGAATAATACGTCTCCTTGTTTTTTCGCTTCAGTAAGAATAATCAAATGTCCGGGATGCAAAAGGTCGAATGAACCATTTACGGTCACAATTTTCTTACCCCCCGAGCGTAATTTTTCAGCGACACTTGGCGCTTCTTCTCTCGACAACAATTTCCCCGCAACCCACGGATAAGATTCTGTGATTTTAGAAATATCTATCGCCATTTGGTTCATAAAAAATTATTTGATTGTCTTTATTTTTTGCGCCGCCTCAAAGACTGAATTAGCAACAATCGTTGGTTCGGGATTTGTGGGAGCTTGACTCCAATATTCGCTACGGAGAAGCACTGTTTTCATACCCAGTTTCACACCAAATTCGTGATCTGTTATTTTATCTCCAATTGACCATGAATTTGCGTAATCAATCGCGCCTATCGCACCCTCGATTTGTTTGGCCATACCAGTGTTTGGTTTCCTGTTTTCATGATCAATGGCGTATTTTGCCACCGAACCTTCAACGTGATAAGGGCAGTAAGCCATCGCGCGAATATGCACTCCGCGCTCAGCTAAAATTGTGCGAATATAAGTATTTACAGTCTGCACATCTTGTTCTGTAAAACGTCCACGCGCAACGCCAGATTGGTTCGTTGTAATAACCGGTATGTATCCCGCACCCTCTAAAACACGCAGTCCATCCGCGACACCTTCTATTAATTCAACTTGCTCGATGCGATGCACAAAATGTTTGTCCACATTTATCGTGCCATCGCGATCAAGAAAAATAACTTTTTTTAGCTCGTCATTCATTGCTTTAGTATGTCATTTTTAGCTCACCCAAGCAAACACATAACAATATTATTCCGCTTCAAAATATTCGCTCAAAAGATGGATGATGTGGAGATGAAGCTCTTGGATCCTGGCTGTGATTAATGATGGTGACTCAATAGAAACATCCGCTAGTTCGCGTAATAGTCCTTGTGGTGCGGTCAAAGCAATAACTTTCATGTTTTTCTTTTTTGCTTCTTCTGCTGCGCGTAAAACATTTTTCGAATTACCTGACGTAGAAATACCAATTAACACGTCTCCTTGTTTGCCAAGCCCTTGCACCTGTCTCGCAAACAGTTCCTCAAAACCGAAATCATTTCCTATACAGGTTAATGCTGCACTATCCGCTGTTAAAGATACGACTGGCAAACTTGGCCTATTTTTTTTGTAACGACCCACCATTTCATCTGAAAAATGTTGCGCCTCAGCCGCGCTTCCTCCATTTCCACAAACCAGAACCTTATTTCCGGCAGTATATGTTTTATCTAACAATAACGCGGCCTGCTCGATTGAAGAAAAAAAACTCTCTGGAATATTTTCTAAAACGCTTCGCAATTCCGCTGTTTCTTTTTTTACGTCAAGATGTATCATGGATTTTGTATATTACGAATATTAAGATAATCCCTTAATGCTTCCTGCCAAGAACGTAAAAAAGGACGCTTGGTATTTTTGAGAATCGACCACTGCGGACGAAGTGCTTTTGTTGGATAGTCTTCTGACGCCACGGGAATCACGTTTACTTGCATTTTTTCTTGCTTAAAAATTTCACTAGCAAAATCCGCCCATGTTGTGCTGCCACTATTAGTAAGGTGATAAATACCAAAAGGTGATTGCTCGTGCGTCATTTTAAAAATGGCTTGTGCTAAATCACGCGTGTACGTTGGGCTACCATGCTGATCACAAACAACCTTCAATTCCTTTTTTTCTTTTCCAAGATTAATCATTGTTGAGACAAAATTTTTACCATACGGCCCAAAAAGCCATGCAGTTCTAACTAGCCAAAACTTATCAGTTTTTTCCTGCAATAATTTTTCGCCAAGCAATTTTGTACGGCCATAAGCGTTAATGGGGTTCTCAGCAACAGCATTTTCCATGTGGCCATCTTTTTGCCCATCATTGAACACATAATCTGTAGAAATATGAACCAACGGAACACCTTCTTTGTTGCATGCTTCGGCTAAATATCCTACCGCTTCCCCATTAATCTTAGCGGCCACCTCTTCTTCCTCCTCAGCTTTTTCTACGTTTGTGTAAGCCGCTGCATTAATCACTAAATCCGGATCAGCCCCCAAAACATGTTCCATCACCTGATCTTTGTTAGTAATATCGAGCTCCTCGCGATCCCATGCCACAACCTCATCAGATTCAAAAGTTTTTTGGAGAGCGCGCCCCAACATCCCCTTCGCTCCTAGAATTAAAATATGCATTTATTTTCTCTCTAAATACTGTTGCTTGTAATATTCCTGATATGAACCATCTTTCAATGGTTTCCACCATTGCTCGTTTTTCTTGAACCACTCAATGGTAATTTTTATACCTTCATCAAAAGACACCTGAGGATGCCAACCAAGCGCCTGGGTTTTTGAACTATCCAACGCATAACGCTGATCATGGCCAGCACGATCTTTCACATATTCAATTCGATCTTCTTTAAAGCCCATTTCCTGTAAAATAATTTTTGTTAACTGCATATTGGTCAGTTCTTCTTCGCTGCCAATATTGTATATTTCTCCCGGCGTGCCTTTCTCCAGAACTACTAAAATACCGCGGCAGTGATCATCGACATAAAGCCAATCTCGAACATTTCCTCCGTCACCATAAACAGGAATTTTCTTTCCCTCTAATAAATTACTGATAAACAAAGGAATAATTTTTTCGGGATAGTGATAAGGGCCGTAATTATTCGACGCACGTGTAATCAGTGTTGGAAAACCGTAGGTACGAAAAGCAGCATGTACCTGAAAATCACCACCAGCTTTTGACGCAGCGTAAGGGCTGTTCGGCAAAAGCGGAAAATCTTCGGTCCACTTACCTTCTGCAATAGATCCATAAACTTCATCTGTACTAACCTGCAAATATTTTTCTATCCCCTTTTCTCTCGCTTCAGTGAGAAGATTGTATGTTCCCAATACATCGGTTTCAATAAATTCCAACCCACTCATAATCGATCTGTCTACATGAGTTTCCGCGGCAAAATTCACAATTTGCTGGATATCGTGTTCACGCAAAACATTATGAATTTTTTCCCTATCGGCGATATCGCCCTGTATAAAAATAAACTTTCCTTCTACTTCTTTTAAGTTTTTAAGATTTCCAGCATATGTAAGTTTGTCATAGACGATTACTTTCCAGTCCGGACGATCTCGCACGATCATACGCACGAAAGCCGAACCAATAAAGCCAGCACCCCCCGTAATTAAGATATTCATTAGTTAGATAGTATCAGAAAATACACGATATTTTCAACATCCATAAGCGCCTATTTCCAATATTTAGATTCCTTCAATCCGCTGGGAAAAAGTTTTTGATATTCGTTTTTGTACCACTCGGAGAAACGTTTTTGGCCTTCCTCTATGGAAACTGTCGGAGCGTAATTCAAGATCTTTTTTGCATGAGTTAAATCAGCAGCAGTAACTACAGCTTCTTCCGTTGGCAAAACTCTTTCTATAACCTGGGCTTTTTTATCAAGGCCGTTTTCAATCGCTGCAACAAAGCGTGTTAGAGATACTGGATCATTGTTGCCAAGATTTACGGTGTCAAATCCAGTATTTTTATCCAACGCGGAAATTATTCCTGTAACAACATCATCTACAAAAGTAAAATCACGCTTTACTTCTGTGCCATCTACTGCTGTTTTATTTAAGGAAATTTCTTTTCCTTGGAAAATATTTTCTGTAAAACGCCATGTTGCCATATCGGGTCTCATCCATGGACCATAGACAGTAAAAAAACGCAAGCAAATTATCGGCAATTTGTGCAAATAATTAAACATCCAAGCGTAAAGCTCACCGGCTCTTTTTGAGGCGGCATAGGGAGCAATTGGGTTGTCGCATAACATATCCTCTTTGTACGGAGGGATTAAACCTCTTCCATAAACTGACGATGAAGAGGCAAATACGACATTTTTAATATTGTTTTTGGTGCACGCCTGAAACACATTGACCGTGCCATCAACATTTACTTGTGTATATAATAAAGGATTTTCTACTGATGGTCTTACTGCAGCCCATGCTGCCAAATGAACTACTTTATCTGGTTTAACTTCTGTAAAAATATCATTCAACTTATTCGCGTCACGAATATCGCATTCAAAAATTTTTGGAAGATTTTCTCCCAGCACAACATTTAATCTCACCCGCTTAAACTGCGGATCATAAAAATCATTAAAGTCATCAACTATCACAACTTCATCTCCACGCAAAAGCAGCGCTTTCACAACAAAGACACCAATAGAACCCGCTCCACCAGTAACAAGAATCTTCATAAGATTATCTAGCTTTTTACTTTAATTGTTCTTCAATCTCTGTGGGAGTTTTATCTTCTTGTTCCCCTTTCAACATTGGATCATAACTAGGCTGTGGATAGTTGATCAGCCAAACTTCTTCCGTGCCGATATTTTCAATACCAATATAAACTTTAGTGGGCAAAAGCAACCTCTCTGGAATAGAGGCGTCTAAAATATGCTCAATTTTTTGTTTTCCCTCCACAACAGTAATTTTTGCCTTGCCACGTAAGCATACGTAATGACTCTTTCTTTCATTGTGAAGATGAAACCCCTTAAACGCTCCAGGGAGAGCAACCGTCAAATAAACGACGGTTTTATCGCCGTCTTTATAGAGTTCGACAAGATGCCCGTTTGGCTCCTTTGTGTCACTCGCGTACGTGGTTACTTTTTTGCAAGACTCTTTTTGAATTTGTTCAATCATAAAAATAGTGTAGTTTTTTTCTAAGATAATAGCAAAAATGGATCAACTGGCACTAGAATTTATTTTTTCTGATGCTCTTCTAAAAATTTTTGCAGAAAATACCTTGGATCTCCTTCTGATTTCTTATCCGTTAAAACTATTGCTTTATTTGAATCAATATTCATAGAAAAGTTGCCTTTTTTATTTTTACTGAAAAAATTCAAAACAATGAAAAAACAAACGATGGCTACCATCGCCACAAAAAAACAAGTAAACATAATTTCCAACTGGTGATTTACTAATCTTGGTTGATCAGAAATGCCACGTAGGTTTGTAAATAATTTTGGTATCTCCAAACTAACTTCGTGGGCAATTACAGCTGCTAATTCCTCCGCTTCTTTTTGATCACGCCCTGTGATTGTTATTTTCAGAACGAATGCATTATCAACAGGTTTAACAGTTACATGCCTTCTCCAGATCAGTGTATTTTCCTTCGAGGTACCATTGAAAATATTTTCCGAAACTTCAAACCCACTATTAAAAACCTCATCTTTTACTTCATCAAAATCGGCGACATTCACTATGGTATTAAGAATCTTTTGCGCCCCCTCTGTCGCCTCTACAAAATTATCTTTATTAATGGTGTCATTAAAAACAATCGCCACTTTTGACTCGACTTGAACCGGAAATAGTATCCCAGAAGTCGTCACCGCAACAAGAGAAATGGCCACAAACAAGGCCAATCCGACAAAAATGAATAAATATGCTCTTTTTTGCATAGCGAAACAACATAATATAGACGGAGGATAATGTCAACAAGAAAAAGCGTGGCGTTGGGGATATCCACAAAACACCACGCGAAGATTACCCCTCTTGAGCAAGAAAGAACTGCTCTAGAGTCCTTCGTAAATCCCAATACGCTTCCGGTGTTTCAGCCGGATTAATCCCCTCCGGGATCAAATCGCCAAATTGCTGCTGACGCGGATGTACAGCAGCCAGTTGCTGCAAACTCATCTGATGCACGTCCAATCCTTTTTCTGCAGTTACAGTGGACATGATGTTTTACCTCCATGTCATCAAACACAAAAACCCAAAGAACGACTTCGCCCCCGACACTTTAAATGTAGCACTAGCGCGGTAAACATCAATTCTGTTTACAATCCCGTTACAATTCTCTAAAATATTCTTACTATGGCAAAAAAAAGAGATATCAAACTAATCGTCTGGAGAATTTTAGCTATTTTCATTGCACTTGGGACAATCGGTTATTTGGCGCTGCCTTTCTTACGATACTAAAATTATCGCCGCTACTAGCACACTCAAAACCGCCTTTGTTTCGTGGCAATGGCTGTTAAAAACTATTTTCTCTCGTAAATAGAAATCGGATTAGAAAAATTTTCAATCTCTAATACTTTCGTGAAATTGTTTTCCACATCTTCTTTTATTTTCGGATATTCAAGAAAATAAGAGAACGTTGTTAATTTTTCACTAACAAACCATTTTACATCTTTTAACATCGTCTCCTGCATTTTTTCTGATGGAGCCATAAAAACGTTACGCAATTCCGGTTCGATAAAACCATATGCGTACCATGTGGGGTGAGCAGCATCATATGGCACATGGTGGCCGGAAACATACGGAATAGCCACAGCGGCAGTTTCCACTAATTCGTTTTGAGGAACGTTTTTCTTCAAATAATCTGCGGCTTCTAAAATAGCAGACCAGTGAAATGTCCCGGTATGCTCAAATCTAAATGCGTTCATAGCGGAACTGTAATTTGCCCAAGATAAAATAATAAAAATCAACACTAGCCAATACCTTTTTCCAACAAAATTATTTTTTAACCATAAAGCTCCAAACGCTGCAGCCAGTGCGAGAGGTGGTAAAAATTCTGCTAAATAATTCGCGCTAAACTTAATCCAAAAAGCATAAAACACAACAGATGCAACAAACCAAATCAATGGCAGAAGCAACATTTTTGTAGATGCATCAGACTCCCTACCAGATCGTTTAAGCGGAAAAATCGCAAACAAAATAATTAAAAAAGGAATCAACGACCAAAAAACCCCAATGCCAAAAGTAACGTGGAGCTTTGTTTCGTAACCTGCGACAAAGTTTTTACATATCACCGCGAGAATAAGCGGAACAATCCACCCCAAGCGCGCCACTAGCCAATTCACACGCGACAGTAATTTTTCTGCCAGTTGGCCAAGCATAATAAATAACAAAAACAATATTGGCATCGCTTCTCGAAATAGCGGCATGATGCCGTTTATTGAATACGTAGCGTAAAGATCACTGCGTTCACTAAGCTGGGTAATTGATGTCTTCGCCAAACTAATACCAGACGCGTATGAAACACCTGGTAAACCGTATAACAAATAAATACCACCAAGAAAAATACAAATAACGGAAACTAACCCAACAGCACCAATCGCTATATTCTCCACTTTTTTACGCCATGACACGTTATCGAGAAGAATCATGAACAACACCGGCACTCCCAAAGCAAGCGAACTTTTTCGAGCAATAATAGACAGTCCCAGCAGTACACCCGCAAGTAAGAACCAATGCCATTTTTTCCTTTCTTGGGCAAATAGTAAAACAGCTAAAGCACTAATTACAAAGAGATTTTGGATAGTCTCTGTATGCCCATATGAATTAAAAAGTGCCGTTGCGCCGGAAAGCAGCCAAATCGCTGCCACTGCTATTCCCAATGTTCTATTTTTTGCTCTTTTCCCAATATAATAAATGGGCCAAGTCGCAAGAACTCCGCAAAACAAACTCACCAATCTACTTGCTGATAAAATATGCCCCAAAATAGCGACAGAAAGAGCCGTAGCTCCAACAAATAATGGCGCCTTAGCAATTGCGTCACCGCCAGGTAAATGCCCTTCTAAAATAGTTTTTGCATCGTACAAATAAAAACCTTCATCATTAGTATAAGGCATTTGGTTCACATAAATCATACGTAAACCGATACCAGCCAAAACAATGATTAAAAAAAATATTATAAAATTTCGCTTATTTTCTAGTTTTTTCCCAAAAAACAAAAGTGCGAAAGAAAGCAAAACAGCGAAGCCAATAAACTTTCCCATTTTGTAATACTCTCCCGTTTCAGTACGAACGGAATAAATAAAATTTCTAATGTAGCGAATTATATTCAGTTTAATATACTCTCCTGCGGGAACAAGATACGTAACTTTAAATGCCGTATCGTTGTTGGCCTTTATTGCCCCGTTTTTAAAATCCCCTGTTCTTCCGTCATTCAAAACAATCATCGCTAGATTTTTTCCACCATATACTTCATCGCTCTTATAATCTATCGTCACAGCGTTCCCCTCGGATGATTCCGGTGATCTCAAAGACGCATAGAAATTTTGATTTTTTGAGTCCGCAATTGGAGAGAAATTAAACTGATAAAATTGATGATCAACAAAATTACTCGCGTTAACTGTAACTGTTCTAAGTGATTCCTTATCACTAATTTCCCTTCTTAGTTCAAAAATTACATCCTTATTGTTTTCTCGACCCCCAAATGTAGCGACCTTAAAAGAGACGGCAGATAAATCATTCTTCGTTGATTCAAAAATTTGACCCACTTCTCTTTGGCCATAAATTTCACCAACAGACCTATTAAAAAAAGGTTGCTCGGTTGAAGCGAACGGAAGTTTAACTAAAAAAGCATACAAAAACACAACTACCAGAAATAAAAATACCGGCAGAGCGGAAAATTTAATAAACTCTTTTAACCTCATTGTTATGTTTTAAGACCAATAATGCTCTTTATTTTTTAGGAAGTATGCCACTGTTTCCTCTATACCTTTCTTTAGAGTTACTTTGGCTTCCCAACCTACAGCTCGCTGAATTTTACGAGTATCTGCTATATAATTGCCGGTCTCGTTGCGTTCGTAATTTTTGGGCCATGGAATATGGACTTTCTTTCCAGTACCGACAACATCTAAAATTGCATCCACCATATCGACAAAACATACTCTTTCATGAGTACCTATATTATAAATTTCGCCGTTGGTGCTATCAGAAGCAGCTATAAGCAAAAACGCACTTACTATATCGTCTATGTAAAGATAATCACGTTCTTGTTTTCCATCTCCAAAAACTTGTATATCCTTTCCCTCAATTGCCTGCCGAATAAACCAGCCAACAATGGAATATTTAGAATGCTTCATTTGCTGACGAGGACCATACGGATTGGGAATACGAATCACAGAAGAACGTAATCCATAAGTTTCTCCGTAAATATTATAATATTTTTCCGCCGCTAATTTGTGTACGCCATACATACTTACGGGGTTTGTTGGATGACTTTCGTTAACGGGAGTAGTAACAATTCTTCCGTATGCCAAACGAGAAGATGAAAAAATTATCTTAGTTTTTGGAGAAAATTTTCGCGCAGCTTCTAAAACTCGCAAATGCCCAAGACAATTTATATCCAAATCCAAGAATGGCTCGGTAATGCTGTCTATGTAGCTCACTTGTGCTGCAAGATTAAATATATAATCTTGCCCCAAAACAGCATCATTCACAATCTTCTCGTCACGTATATCTCCAATAATCACCTTAGTTTTTTCTCTTATATCAACCACATTGAACTCATTGCCGCCATAGAGGGGCAAAAGAGCGTCTAAAATTGTGATATTCGCACCCATTTTGGAAAGAGCTAGAGCAATATTGCTGCCGATAAATCCAAGACCACCAGTGATCAAAACATTCTTCCCCCGAAATACGGATTCAAGATTATTTTTCTGTGGATTATTGTTCATGAATAATTTCTTTTAGAATATTTTCATATTGCTTAATAATTTCTCGCCATTCATATGCCTGTACGAATTGTCTGCTACGAGCACCCATGTTTTTACGCAAAGATTCATCATTAATCAATCGCACCAAATCCTGTGCAAGCTTTTCCGTATCTCCAATATCAACAAGATAACCGTTTTCTCCTTCTCTTACAATCTCCTGATTGCCAGGAACGTTTGTTGTAACAATAGGCAGGCCACAACCCATTGCTTCCAAGGTTACAGCGGGCATTCCTTCTGATTCTGATGTTAAAACAAAAATATCCGCACCTTGGTAACTTTCATGCAATTTCTCGTACGGAACAGTGCCAACATATTTAATTATGTGACTGACATTAAGTTTCAGCGCCAACTTATCTAGTTGAGAACGCATTTCACCTGTTCCGACAACTTCTACTTCAAATGGCACCTTGCATAATTCCTGAATACGCGGCAATGCTTGCACTACATATTGCACTCCTTTACGAGCGATTAAACGACCAATAAATAATATTCTAACTTTCGGATTTGGTTTACGCTCTATCGGCACAAATCGCGAAAGTTCTACACCATTTGGTACCAAACGAAAGTCATATCCCGGATCAAGCTTGCGCCCTAAATCCAAAAGCCCTTGAGAACACACTGTGGAAATCTTCGCCCCACGCCAAATCCAGCGCGTGAGAAGTGTTATGTAGGGATATAATTTGCTATAACGTGACGGATTGGCTCCAGGCATATCAGACCCACCAAAATACACTGAGTACGGAATTCCATATATTATATTTATTAGGCGAGCCACCCACCCCGCCGGCAAAGCAAAATACGCATGAATAATGTCCGGTTTATGACGTGGAACATACCACAAACAAAAGAAAAACGCTGAGATGCCAAATAAAACAAGCTCCCACGCCGCGCAAAAATCCTGATAACGCCTAATCGCTCGAACTCTAATAAGTTTTGCGCCATTTTCTAAATTTTCTCTTCTAGGCAAACTGCGAAATGATGACGTTATAATTGTCACATCATGCCCTGCCTCAGAAAAATATTTTACGGCGTACTTTGTCACCGTTGAACCACCACCGCCAATTGGGGGAAACTCGTTGTTAATTAACAACAACTTCATTCTTTTTCCGTCAGCCCTGCAAGATTTTCAATAGTGTAAGCGCGCTTTGTGGAATAGTAGGTCATGGCAACTGTATCTGCAATGAATCCTGTTAAAAATAGCTGCAAACCAATCATAACAAGTAAAACAGCTAAAAGCGGCGACGTTCTGTTTTGAAGAGAAATCATGCGCAAGAGCCAAAGCAGTCCAAGTGTGCCACCAAGCAAAAAACCTGCCCCTGATATTATCAAACCAAGCGAACCAAAAAGATGAATGGGCCTAGTAGAGTACTGCATCCAAAACTTAACAACTAGCAAATCCAACAACCCTTTCCATTTTTTACGAACAGAATATTTAGATACGCCATATCGACGCGCATGATGGCGCGTTTTCATTTCACCTACGTTAAATCCTTTCCATGCGAGCAGTGCTGTAATGTAACGACGATGCAAATCACTATAAAATTCAAGAGATTCAAGACACTCTTTTTTATAAATTTTTAAACTGCATCCATGATCATGAATTTTATCTCCAGTCATGATTCTGCGTAACCAATTGCCTATCTTGCTTAAAACTTTCAAATAAAGAGAGTCTTGTCTGCTTGCGCGCCAGCCAGAAACAGCGTCAAATCGTTCTTCTCTTATCATTTTTACCATTGCCGGGATATCAGCTGGATCATTTTGCATATCCGCATCCATGGTTATTACAACATCCCCGCTCGCAAAATCAAACCCCGCTTGCCACCCCACCGATTGACCGAAATTGCGTCGAAAGCGGATTATTTTAATACGTGAATCAGATTGCCTTGCCGTCAACATTTTTTCATAAGTTTTGTCACGAGAACCATCGTCAATAAAAATCAGCTCCCAATCAGAGCCCATGCTGTTCATTACTTCCTGAATTTTTTCAACAAGCAATTCAATATTGCCCTCTTCGTTATACGCGGGAACTACAACAGAATATTGCATATGTAATATAAGTTATCAATGACAATAGAATAACGTATTTATCCTCTCTTGACAAGTCAGGATCGTTATTGTTTTTTGCACATTAAACCAATCAAAATAGAACACTGAAAAAATAAACAGACCAAGAAACATAACACCAAAAAAAAGAGAAACGTAAGGAATGTGGTGCTTTTCCATATTATTTCAAACCTTAACTATCTCTTCTTCCAAACTTATCCCAGTTTTTTCCAAAACTCGTTTTTTTATTTCTTCAATAATCTTTTGAATATCAGAAGAAGTAGCACCACCTTTGTTCACTATAAAATTGGCGTGCTTTTCACTCACCCAAGCTCCTCCGATGTTCATCCCCCTGCAACCACTCTGTTCGATGACACTCCCAGCTGACTGTTCTGTCGTTGGATTCTTAAAAACAGATCCTGCACTGGGAAAATCATATGGTTGACGTTCTTTTCTTATTTTCAAGTCCTCATTAACTAATTTTACAATTTCCGCCTTGTCTGATTTGTCTAATCCAAAAGAAGCTTCCCAAATAATAAAATTATCTTTTTCTTTTTTAAAAGTTGAATCACGATAAGTGAAATAAATGTCTTTCTTTTCGATTGTTTCAATTTGCCACCCATCTTCATTTTTATGTAAAACTTTTACCCACAATAAACGATCCTTTGTTTCCATGCCCAATGCTCCTGCGTTTCCCCTCACCATCCCCCCAATTGTTCCTGGAATACCAGCAAGATGTTCAATACCACCCAGACCTTCTTCTGCAGCTTGCAGCACCGCAACCCTCATAATTGCACCAGCTTCGGCACGTAATTCATTTCCTTCAACAGCTATTTTGCGACAATCAATTTTAATGACCAATCCAGAAAACCCTGCATCACTAAACAACGTATTAGATCCTCCTCCCAAAATAAAAACTTTTAATTTATTGTCAGAAGCCCACGATAGTGCATCTTGTAATTCTTCGATTTCTTTAACCTTAACAAAATATCGAGCCAAACCACCAACGTGCCATGTACAATATTTAGATAAGGATATATTTTCTTCGATCTGCATGACTTTCTTAGATAAAAATTAAGAAGTTACTATTTTTCTAGCAAGTTGGTCAATATTACCCGCACCAACAAAAAGGATAACATCCCTTTTAATCTTTTCCTTTTTTAAGATTTTTTCAGCGGCATTCAAATCTGCCGCAAATTCTGCACAACATCCCGTGGCCCGTAATTCCTCAACCCATTTCTCCACATTGGTTTCACCAGTAGCGTTCTCGCGACCAACGACTCCATATACATCCACAACAATAACTTCGTCTGCACCACTTAAGGCCGCAATGAATTCTTTTCCAAACGCAGCTGTACGCGCACCATGATGAGGTTGAAAAACAATTGTGATTTTTTTATTACGATAGGCCTGACGAGATCCTTGTAAAAGCGCTTTTATTTCCGTCGGATGATGGGCGTAATCGGAAATAACGGGTGTGCCATTAAATTCACCCACCAACTCAAACCTGCGCCACGTGCCATGAAAAGACGCAACCGCTTTTTGGATTGTCACAATATCCATATTGAAGATGGCTATTGTCACAATAGCAGCCGTAGTATCTAGTAAAAAGTGATCGCCAGGGAAAGAAACAGAGAATTCACCATAATTTTTTCCCGAAATAGCTAACGAAAATTTCTGCGCGTATCCGGACGAAGTATTTGCAATTTTGTTTATGGAATATTCTGTCATATTTTCTCCAAAACCGAGACTTTTTCCACTAGAAAAATCAAAAGCTGTTTTTTGCAGATCAGTGCGAATAGAAAACAGTTCCTTCGTGGCCAAATCTCCTGTGCGCAAAATTAATGAGCCATTAGATTTAACCTTACCAACAAATTTTTTAAATGCGTCTGTGTACAATTCTTTCGTTGGAAAGGAATCAACATGATCATAATCAATGTTGGTGATAACGGCGATAGTTGGATTGAGTTCTAAAAAATGATTTTTATATTCATCCGCCTCAACAACCACAATATCACTTTTTCCTAAACGAAAATTTGCATTATCCATTGTGGAAATTTTCGTACCAATCACAACAGTTGGATCCATGCCCGCTTGTATTAAAATATGGGCTATGAGCGCGGTGGTCGTAGATTTTCCGTGACTTCCCGCAATTGCTATACACCGATAATCTTTTGTAAGAATTCCTAAACACTGAGCATAACTCACCTCAAGAATTCCGTTCGCCCTAGCAAATTTCCGAACCGGGTGTTCAAATGGCACCGCGTCAGAATAAACTAAAACTTCTGTATCTTTCGAAATTTCTTTAATATCTTTGGAAATATCAACCAAAATTCCCCTTTCACGGATCATTTGAGTAATATCAGATTCTGTTATGTCCGAGCCGGCCACAAAAGCACCAAGCGCTTTTAGCCACTGCGCAACAGCGGATAAGCCAATTCCTCCTATGCCTAAACAGTAGATTTTTTGCCCACGCTTAAATACTTCACTCATCCGATTGAGCATAATAGAAAAAAGAAATTTTTGCCACGACAAAACCCTAAGACGTATTCATTTGGACGACCTCACGACTTTTTGTAGAGGTAAAAAGCGTGCCGAGCGAGGCCAGTGTCGCAGTTCGACACTGGCCGGAGCCTACGCTTAAATGAATACGTCTTAGGGTTTTAGTTGCTGCTTATGAAGTTTCCTTTTTTCTTCTCGGCATGAATCCAAGACCCATTTGCGTAACTAACTGTGCTATGTCGATAGCTGCAGACGGACGCGCTAATTGTTTAGATCGCGATGACATTAATTCCAAATCGCTCTGACGTTGAAATACTCTTCTAATCGTGGCTTCCATTAATGCTGGAGAAAGATTGCTTTCATCAACAACTACCGCAGCACCGGCTTCTCGATAAAAATATGCATTTTCCCATTGATGGTTGTTAGCTGACTCGCCCAAAGGAATCAAAATCGCCGGTTTCGCAGCTGCGGACAACTCAGCAAGTGTTGTACCACCCGCTCTTGAGATAACCAGATCGGCCACAACAAAACAGGCACCCATTGTTTTTTCATCCATAAAACCTTTGACATGGTAATCATTAATATCTGGAAAATTTTTCAGGGTATCGTTTACAAAAGACATCACGGGATCATAGTTCAATTGTCCAACCTGATGAACAATCTGAAACTCCGGAAGCATTTTTATTAATAGTTCCAAAATCAAATTATTAATGCGTTGGGCGCCTTGGCTTCCTCCTGTCACAAAAATTACCGGTTTGCGTTCATGCAATCCAAGAATGCTGCGCGCTTCTTCTTTAGTTGGAAGATTATAAAAAATTGGCCGCAATGGCGTACCAGCCACAAATACACGATCGGCTTTAAAACTTGCTTCCGTTTTTCGAAATCCAACAACAATGGCGGAAACAAAACGTGATAACTTTTTGTTTGACATGCCAGGAACAATATCTGTTTCGTGCATTAAAACAGGAATACGATAAAACCAACAGGCTACTACTACCGGGATAGATCCATATCCTCCTTTACTAAACACTACTTCAGGCATCAATACATACATTGTCCACAACGCCTTCAAAATTCCCAATGGCAACCAAACAAACATGTCCACAAACGTTAATGCCGCCCCAGATATATAGCGGCGAATTTTTCCCGAAGGAACATGCTGCCATTTTATATCAGCGTCTTCCAACATATTTTTATCGATCTCTGAAACAACTCCAACGTACAAGATATCCAGACCACTATTACGACTGGCGGGAAAAGTTACTTCCCCCTCCCTATACATTTTGCGCAAGACATCAGCAACAGAAATAAGCGGCGTCAAGTGTCCGCCTGTACCACCACCAGTCAGTACGATACGCATTTTTTGTAAGTGTAAATTAAAAACATGTTCACTCCTGCCATTATTTTAGCAGGAATCAAGGATTAAGAATAATTGATGAATTAAGCCACTAAATTACAAAATTTATTCTTTTGAATATCTTGATATATTCAACAATATTCCCGCGCCAACCAAAGTGATAACCAGAGCGGATCCGCCATAGGAAACAAGTGGTAATGGGATGCCAGTTAATGGAAAAATGGATAAGTTCGCGCCAATATGAACAACTGCTTGCACAAAAAACCAAGAAGTTATGCCAGCAGCAGCTAATTTACTAAATGTATCAGGAGCATTTCTAGCAATTTGATATCCACGAATAACAATGAATGCATAAAGGGCAAGCAATATGGAAATTCTCAAAAAACCCAGCTCTTCAGCCGCAATCGCAAAAATAGAATCCCCCGCAGGTTCTGGCAAATATCTAAATTTCTGTCTTCCCCGGCCAAATCCCAACCCCCAAATTCCTCCCGAGCCAACAGCCAAAAGAGCTTGGTGAATTTGATAACCAATTCCCTTTGTATCAAATTCCGGATTCAGAAAAGCCGTAAGACGTGCCATTCGATACGGAGCAAGACGAATAAGTATCAGCAGGCTGATCAAACCCGCTCCTATAATCAACCACAGACGTTTGATGTTTGCTCCCGCTAAAAAATAAATTATCATAGCAGATCCGGAAACAACAACCAAAGTGCCCATGTCCGGTTGCTTAATAATTAGCACTGCAATTAATCCCACAACGACCAAAAAAGGAACAAGCGCGTCATGAATGTTGCCATGTGATTTTTCCCTGCTCGAAAAAAGCGCTGCCAAATATAATATTACAGCCAATTTTGCAAATTCCGCCGGTTGAACTGAGAAAAAACCCAAATGAACCCACCGGGCCGCACCTCCATATGACATGTTCAAAGCAGGGACAAAAACAAGTAAAAGCAAAATAATCACCGAGACAAGAAATGGAATTACCATTCGACGCCAAAAAGAATATGGAATAAATATTGTGGTAATTAAAACCATTATGCCCGGTAAAATCCCGTATAAAAATTGGTGACGTACAAAAAAATAGGGGTCACTATGCAGATCTAATCCCAACACAGAAGAAGCGCTAACCAACATTAAGCTTCCAAGTGAGACTAACGCAATGATCGCCAGAAGAAGAAGTAAATCTGGAGGATTCTTCATTTATTTTATATTCGACATCTAAAATATAGACTGTTTACCGCCACCAATAATTCCAAGAATAATTCCAATTGCAGCCGAAATAGCGGCAATAATCCAAAAACGCATTGTCACTTTTGTCTCCGGCCACCCTATTGCCTCAAAGTGATGATGAATCGGGGCGGATAAGAAAACTTTCTTGCCACGCAGTTTTTTGCTTGTAACTTGGATAATGACCGATAAAGACTCAATAACTAAAGGCAATCCAATAATTGGCAGTACTAATACGGAATCTGTGAGCATCGCAATTATACCCAGAGTAGTCCCCAAACTCATGGCCCCAGTATCCCCCATAATAAAACGAGCAGGATACACGTTAAACCAAAGAAAGGCCATTAGAGCTCCAATAATTACACCACAAAAAGCCGCTAGGTCTACCATCCCTTTAGAGAAGGCTATTATGCCAAATGCGCCAAAACAAAAAGCTAATATTCCACCAGCTAAACCATCAAGTCCATCGGCTTCATTGACTGAAAATGCTGTTGCGACAATCACAAATATAAAAAGTGGAACATACCAAAAACCTATAATAAAATCCCCAACCGCCGGAACATGAAATTGATTCCATCCTAACTTATAATAAAACCACCATGCACCAACAATCGCGATAATTGTGTATATAACTATTCTATGAGTCATTCTTAATCCTCCACCAAATGGACCAATTTTTCTTACGTTCCAATAATCGTCAACCAAACCAACTAGCGCCGTAATAACCAATGCTCCTAACGGAAGTAGTGTTTCCCTCCTTGTTAGGAACGATAATCCCCCAAGTACCGAATGAGGAAAAAGCGTTTGGAAAACCGCAAGAAAGATCGCTAAAAAAAGTGCTGTACCCCAAATCAATATCCCTCCGCTGGTGGGAGTACCCTCCTTTTTTTTGTGCAAAGCGGTATACACTGGGGTAGATCCGCTTCTAATAGATTTTGCAAATTTATATTTATACAAAAAATGAGTCATCAGTGGCGTTGTAAAAATCGCCGCAACAAATGATATTGTGGACAAAACCAATATTTTTGTAACTTCTACAACTAGTGTCGGGTCGGAAAAACGAATCATTTAAAAAGGTTTAATTTTTATTTAATAAAATTAGTGGAGATAACAATATTAAGTACAACTATGTCTTGTTCCAACTAAACGTCTTAAAGACCCAATTTAATAAATGATCCATCTCACCAAAACGATCTTTGCTCCCTAGCAAAACCGCAATAACTGGTCTGCCATCTTCGTTTTCAGCGACAATGGCCAAACTCTGGCCAGCGGCGTCAGTAAACCCTGTCTTTCCTGCCAAAACATCAGTTCTTTCCCCTAAAAGACGATTAGTTGTTTTAAGATAATGTTTTATTGTTCCATCAACAGATTTTACTGTGAGAGATGAAGAACGCAGATAAATTCCCAACACAGGATCCCTCCAAGCATGCAACAAAAGCAATCCCATATCATAAGAAGAAGAAAAGTGTTCCGCGTTATCAAAACCTGTCGCATTCACGACGTGCGTCCTGGCTAAAGCGTAATCCCCAGCAACTTTGTTCATTTTTTCGGCGAATTTTGCTTCACTCCCAGAAACATGTTCGGCTAAAGCGACAGCAGAATCGTTTGCCGAATTTATAAGTAATCCAGCGATTAAATCCTGTAAGCGAATTTTCTCTCCTAATTTTAGTTGCATACCTGACCCTGAGGCACCAGCTTTTATAGCATTCGGACCGATCTCAACAACATCATCTAAATTAGCACTTTGCATAACAGTCAACGCAGTTAGCAATTTGGTGAGACTTGCTACAGGATGAACAGCCGACGGATTTCTTGCGGCAATAACAGAACCGGATCCCACATCAACAACAACAAAAGATTCGGCAGATATGTTTGGCAGTTCAGAAGAATTGGAACGAACTGGGGCACCTTCCCTTTTCTCAGTTTGCGCATCTAGCACACGCCCTTCCGGTATAATTTCGGTTACGAATTTACCAGGATCATTAAGAGATTGCGGAGCGGGAATACTCAGCAATGAACCAACAAAAATCGCCAACAATTGGGCGATCATCTCCCCTCCAACCTCTTTTCTGAATCTTGATTTCCCGTTTTAGGATTTACAGACTTTTCTAAATTCGTCATTCCTTCATGTTGCCTGAATTTTTCAAAATCGGGAAGATCCTCAATTTGTACTATACCCAAGTGGCGCAAAAACTCCGCGCTTATTCTATAAAGAAAGATACGATTATCCTTTTCACTTGGATAACGATCCACCAAACCGCGCACTGAGAGTTGTCTTAGGGAAAATGATGAATTAACTCCGCGAATAGCCTCAATGCCTGCACGATGTATTGGTCCGCGATATGCCACTATCGCTAAAACCTCGGCTGCTGCTGGCGCCAATTGTTCTCGTGTACCATGCTGAAGAAAACTTTCAACCAAAGAGCCGTGTTCTTCTGCGGTAACAATTTGCACTCCAGAAGAAGCAAGCAACAACCTAAGTCCACTTTCCGGATCATCATTTAATTTTTTTGCCAATTTTCGTAAGCATGTATCAATTTTATCTTCATCAACTTTTGTAAGTTCAGCAAGAAGTTTTGTTTCAGTGGGTTCTCCGGAAACAAAAAGTAATGCTTCCAACTCAGATATCAATTCACTATCTGATACCTCTCTCTTGGCGCCTATATTTTCTTTTTTATCAGAAGCTTGTTCCATTGTTTTCTCTTTTACGAATAAATATGTCTTGAAAAGAATCTTCTTGTTCGACCGCTACAATTTTTTGTTTAATAAGTTCTAATAAAGCTAAAAACGAAACAACCACATCCGCTCTTTTGGCTCCACCCAATGAGTCTTTAAATGAGGTCGTTACAGCATCTTTTATCCGTTCTCTTATCTCTAATATCCTTTGTTCTAAAGAAACAACTCTTGCCGCCGCCTCTTCTTCATGAATATTTTCTGTAACAGGCAACGTTGTGGCCAAATGGTTCATGGACGCTTGCATATTAAGAGCCAAAAACCCTGACGGCGGATAAAAAGATACAACAACACCAAGATAACTCTCTCGTCCAAAAAGTTGGCCGCGATTTAACCAAAGCTGGCGAATAATCTTTGCTTTTTCTCGGTATTGTTTGTACTGACGCAATTGCTCTTCTAAAGACAAAATATTTTCCTCTTCCTCACGCGTCAATTCAAATTGAGGCAAAAGACGTTGGGATTTAATTAGAATCAGACTGCTTCCAACTGCAAGAAACTCAGCAATAGCTTCAGGGCGTAGATCCTCAAGTCCGCGGAGAATCTCTAGATATTGATTTGTAACATGAGCTAAAGATAAACGGCTAATATCCATTTTTTCCAGCTCAATCAGGTCAAGAAGTAGGTTTAGAGGACCCTCGAAGCCACTTACAGCTATCTTGTGAAGTTCCATTATCTTGAGTTATTAGAATACAAATTTACTTTGTCGTTCACAAATTTATTTCTTGATCTATATTTCAAAAAATATTTAATCCCTGAAAAAATATGAATACGTGCAATAGGACTAAAAAAGGCAAAAACACCTTGATCCTGCGCTGATTCTCTTTTGTGGTAGTGCGCAAAACGTGCATGAGGTACGTACCAGACCTCACTATTGTTTTCCAGAAAACGGCGGCACCAGTCCATATCTTCAAAATACAGAAAAAACCTTTCGTCCATTGGACCAACCACACCCAACGACGCCCTGCGAATACACATGCAGGCGCCCAAAATCCAGTCAACTTTTTGTTCTTTAGTAAAATCCTTGTCGTGCATAAAAATCCTATCTAAATGTCTTTTCGCCCACGGGAGATATCTAAAAAAAGTACGACGGTACAATATTGTCATCGGTGAATAAAAACGAAACGCGGATTCTTGAATACTGCCATTAGGATTAACCAGTTGCCCGCCGGCAATTCCTACTTGCGGATGAACGTCCATAAATTTCAACATTTCATTAATGCCATCTTTCAAAACAATAATATCGGGGTTTAGTAAAACTATATATTCTCCACTTGTTTCACGCAGTGCCATATTCACCGCTTTTGCATATCCTAAATTTTTTCCCGTGAATTTTACTTTGATATTATCAACTTCAGACGTTAGAATTTCACGACTGTCGTCATGTGAGTCATTATCCACTACAAATATTTCGTAATCATCACGATTACAAGAACGCCGCACCGACTGAATGCATGCTTTCGTAAGTAGCCCCGAATAATAGTTGACAATGATAACAGAAAATTTGATCTTCTCCATAGACTCAATAATACAACTCTCTTCTTTTTTTCAGAAATACCGGGAAAAGTCTGACAAATTCGCCAAACCCTAACCACAAAGCCGGGGTTATAATAAACTGCGCAATACGCATAAGGACCTCCATGAAAAATGGTAAAATATTTTTACGGATATCTTTTCGAGAAGCATTTTTCATAATTACAAAAAAATAATTTCTCCAAGAAAGACGCAAAACGTGTCCATTCTTCCTTTCACCCTTTTTCGCAGCTCTAACATGCCATGCACGAGCATTGGAATTACCGACAATTTTCCAATTTCGATTACGCAAACGCCAAGAAGCATCTACGTCCTCACGATAGGAATGAAGTTTTTCATCAAAAAATTCACCGTTGATACTCAAATCAACAATTGCTTTTCTAGATAAAGCCACCGCTGCGCCGGTAAAACCCCATAAATTACCAATTTCTTTTTTATTTATTTCTACAAGTTCTATCGACTCACCTTCAAAACAATTGACTGCGCGCATGCTTGGTAAAATCTTCGTGCCATAGGAGTCAACGATTGTTCTTGCTTTCCCGGAATTATCTTTTGTTTTTGTACGCAGAAGAAGCGGCACTACAGCTCCTATTTTTTCAGATTTTTTTCCCTCAAAAACTTTGAGTATTTCTTCCACAAAATTCTCCTCCAAAATCACGTCAGGATTAAGCAATATGACAACTTCCGAATCATTAATTTTTTTCAGACCGTCGTTGTGACCACCCGCATATCCGCGATTACTCTTATTTTCAACGATTGTCACACTGGGATATTTTTCGCGCACATAATCCACTGATCCGTCGTTTGAGTCATTATCTATGTACACTACCGGCACCAGTGTCGTCTGTTTCAGACACGACAATAGACAGGTACCAATATATTGATGATGGTTCCAGCCAACAATCTGAATATGCGCTTTCATAATAATTGGTTATATTTAGCCATATTTTTCTCTTTTTGCCAAGTATTCTATACCTCAGACTGGCGTATAACTATTTGTCTTTTAAGTATTCCGATGCTTCTAAAATCCCCATAAATGTCCACCAATAGAGTGCTATTGGAAAAACTTCAGGAATATCCAAAAAGAAAGACATAACAACAAGTCCGACAGTCGCGCTGAAAAAACCAATTGCAAAATTTTTCTCATTACTAGTTTTCTTTTTTATTGCGATACTCTGCGTTAGAAGTAAAACACGCCACAATAAGAAAGCAATTATTATCAATCCTATCAGTCCGGTCTCCGTCCATGTTTTAATCACAGCGTTATCTACAAATGTCCTATCTTTGGCTGTGCGTACACCCTGCGCATCGGCAGAGACAATATCAGACAACGAGATATTTATTTCCCGATCAGTCCCTTGGTAAATATCACCTAGTCCTCTTCCAATTAACGCGCTTGTGTTAGTTGAACTTGCAACAAGACCGGTTAAAATTTGCAAACGCTCAGCATTACTTCCGTATGTTGGATCTATGGCCGTCCTAAGTAAATTTCCAATTCGCGGAAAAGAGACAAGCCCAATAGCCACAATAATAATGCCGAAAACAAAATATTTAACCTGGATTTTTTTTCTCTGTCTGGCGTTAATTAAAACCAACGATAGTACTGTTACCGCGAAGGCCACCCAGACACTGCGAGAATACGTAAAATAAAGAATAACTATCCCCGTGATTGCTGTTAGTGTAATTAAAATCCGCTCGCGAGAAAATTTAAACTTTCTCCACGCATAAGCAAGTATTATTGGCAAAATTATTATCAAGTAACTTCCTAAGTTATTTGGGTGAGCCAACACGCTCGAGGCACGCGGTATCCACGAATTACTAGACGGATCGAAACGTAAAATAGATCCATCGGAAAAGAATATAAGTTGCACCACCGCCAAAAATAACGTTAATGCGACACTGAAAAAAATTACTTTGAGAAAATTCGTAAAATCTTTTTTTGAAACAATCAACCCACGCGCAACCCAAAGCATTGGTATGTAAAGCAATATATCTCGCAATCTCAAAATACCGAGTAAATGGCTATCGGCTCTCAATGCCCCAATTATTGCGCAAACAACAAGAAGAATAATTGGGAAAAGAATAACATTACGACGATATGGATCTTTTTTTCTTAAAATCGGAAAAACGACAACACGCAGAAAAAGGGCAACAATAATAAAATCTTTTAACGGGGTAATCAAACTGAGCGTTCCTGTGATTTTTAATAAAGGCAGAACGGGAGCAAAAAGAAGTAATACCCAAAAAGCATTCTTGGGATACTTCCACGAAAAAATCGCGACCCACGCACCCGCAAGTAACAACAATCCCGCCTGCACACTAAAAAATAAACTGAGAAAAATAGAAACAATTGCAATACCAACCAGACAAAGAATTAATGCTCCTTCTTTTCTTTCCTTTGTTTTTATTATTAATGAGTTCATGGTGCGTGTTGTCTGCGTCTCAACCACACAAAAAAAGAAAACCCGTCGATAATCAAACCAATCGGGGCAAGAACTAAAAGTAAGCAGAAAGCGCTGAGTCCCAAATGTTTACTAGAATACCGTAAGGCCGAATTCATGAATCTCCACTCTTTTCTTACTGGAACAAAGGCGGCGTTGAAGGACACTCCTCCATGATGGATTATTTCACTGGAAGGAGAAAACCAAACAGACATTCCAATGTCGGTAGCCCTTTTACACCAATCAACTTCTTCAAACCAAATCCAATATCCTTCATCCAAAAGACCAACATTTTCAATCGCTTTCTTTGGTATAACCATACACGCACCCATAATTTGATTAACTATTTGATCACTTTTATAGCCAAAATCTCGCATTAGATAATCGCTGTACGTTTTTATCTTTGGAAAAAAATGATGCAATTTTAAAAACATTAAAACAAGTACAGATAGGTTTGGAAATCTTCGACAGGAAGATTGCAATGTTAAGTCAGTATTTAGTAATTTCGGCCCCACAGCCGCCGCACCAGAATGAGTAGATAGAAAATTAATCAGATTTGTAAAGCTCCCTTCTAAAACTCGCGTATCCGGATTAAGTAAAATAATATAATCTCCCGCTGCTTGCCTTATTCCGACATTATTAGCTTTGGCAAAACCAAGGTTTTTTTTCATCATAAAGTATTGCGTCTTTTGAGGACTCCCTTCCGCAATTGCAATACTTTGATCCTTAGAATCATTATCAACAACAAAAACTTCGTAGGTTTCGTTGTTGGAAAATCCGCCAGAAATTGAGTCCAAACACTGGCGCAATAAATTCCCAGTATTCCAATTTACAATAATGACTGAAACATCCATGACAATATTTTATGGCTTATCAAATGATTTTTCGATGGCATCGGCTGTTTCTTGCGCAGAACGTTCCCATGAGAACTCGCTGGCACGTTGTAGCCCCGCGTTCTTACGTTTTTGAAACTCTTCTTCATTAGACACTATCTTGTCAATTGTAGAGCAGAAGTCTTTAGGGTCTTTGGGATCACACAACACTGCTCCCTGTTTTCCAATCTCTGCTAAAGCAGAGACATTTGAAACAACGGCCGGGATACCGCAAGCCATTGCCTCCAAAAGCGGTAGACCAAAACCTTCAGCAAAACTAGATAAAACAAAAACTTTTGCATTCCAATACAGTCCTGTTAAATCTTCGTCCGGTACATTTTTTAAAACATGAATACAATCTCTAAATGGCGACTCATTAATACGGCTTATAATTCCTCCGCTCTTCCATGCATTTCCAGTAACAAGAATTAGGTGCTGAGATTTGCCTGTTTTTTTGAGCAATTCAAAAGCCGAAATAATTGTCCCAATATTTTTTCTTGGTTGAAAGGCGCCAACAAACAAAATAACATCCGAAGGAATATTATACTTTTTTTGCACATTATTGATTGCTTCAGATTTTTCACTTTCTGACACTGGTAAACGAAAACGTTTTTTTTCATATCCATGATAAACAACGGATATATCTTCCCCTTTTCTTTTGTAGCGCTTCATTATGCAATCTTTGGTTGTATTTGATACAGCTACGAGACGGGTCGCATTCCGCGCCACCACTCTCGTAAACCAACGCAAAAGAAAAAGACTCTTAAAATCAAACATTTGGGGGTATTCGATAAAATCAAGATCATGAATAGTAGCAACAACTTTTAAATTTGCCGGACGGTATAGGGGTACTGTTTGAATAGGCAAAAAAAGAAGATCGGGCCGCAACTTAAATAATGCTCTCGATAAAACTGTTTGAGTCCAAAAACGACGCCCCTTTGTGATACATATTTCTATTTCACTTCCAAAAATACCCTGCTCAAAAGGTGTGTGAGAAAACACGGTTATTCTGTGTCCTCTTTTACTTAATTCACTGGCTAGAAGCGGCAAAACCTCCCGTACATAAACAGATGTACCGTCAAATTTTTTTGTGGCCAAGTCCGACCCGTCTAATGCTATATGCACGACTTAAATATAGCTGAAAATGGTTTTTTTGACAGATGTAGAAGTAATGAGTCGTCTTTGCGAGACTGCCAGAGCATGCCGAAGCAATCCCCACACTAAGATACATTTATAATATTTTGGAGTTTGCTTCGGACTTGCCAGTCCTCGCAAAGACGAACGTTTTGTCTTAAAAAAGAGACCCCCGAAAGAAAAACTGGTTCTCTCTTTCAGATTTCATGTAAGCAGGTTCTCTATCACATTTACCCTTGCACCCCAATCATGATTCTTCGCCTCCGCTACACGCAATTGTTTTTCTTCAGAAGAATCTTTTAATCCTTTTTCTATTCCCTCAATAAATTCGCTCGGAGTCTTTGCGAGAGTAATAAGTGTTTCATACTTTGCAAGTTCAGGAAGCCCAGAAGCGACCACCGGCTTCCCACTGGCCATAAACTCCCAAAATTTCAATGGAAACGAAGCGTTATTGTATTTACTTTCACGATACGGAATTATCGCAACATCAAACGAATTAACATAGGACGGAATCTCATCCGACTTCTTTGCTCCCAAAAAATGTACATTTTTAAACTTTTTTAATCCTCCGATACCTCCGTTGTTATTTTTACTTGTCACATAATCTTGCGGACCCACCAAAACAAACTGCCAACCAGTTTTTATTTGCGCGATTTCCATTAATAATTTTGCGTCTATTTTGTAATCATCCAAAGCTCCAACAGTACCAATTCTTGGGTGCGCGATTTCTTTGATATCAACCGGATCGTCTCCTTTGTATCCAATAAATTTTGAAACATCTGCCGCATTGGATACAAGTGAAGTATTTTCGTTTATTTTTATAAAACGGTCATACAGTGTTTGTGTTGTCGCGCTAATCGCATCCGCTCTGGATGCTATCAGCATCTCCTCTTTTCTAACACGCCCTGAATTGCGATCCACTCCAGCTTGTGCTCCATGGTCGTCAACACAATCATAGACAACTTGTGAATATGGAAAATCTTTTAAATATTGTACCGCTTCTGTGTCGTAAATAAGCACGGAAGGATCACGAAAACCAAGAAGAAAGGCGTGCGTGAGAACTATTGGCTTGTTAATAATATGATTAAGCCAAGAAACCCAACTATTTTCCCTAGACCATGGCACTATATTAATTTGAGAAATAACTGATAAATTATTTTTGACACGCCATGGGAAGTGACTGCGCCAAAACCATCGCCATTTTCCGTTTCTTCCAGGAAAATTTCCAAAAAGCATACGAAGCCAGAAAAGACGCGGCTCGACATAAATAACTTTCCAACCTCTTTCCGCCAAACGCACGGCAATTTGCTGGCGATTTGTCCAAAGCGCACTGTCAAATAAGGCCCCTGCAAAAATAATTACTTCACGTTTTTCCATGGATAAACTTCGTGGATAAAAAATTCTTCATGATCTTAAATAATAGTAACCAGAAACAGACTATAGCCAAAACAAGAAAAATGCATAGTCTGACAATCATATTGGGATAAATAATCGTCAAATAAAATACAGAGACACTGCAAATAACCACAATGACCAATTTTTTAGAGAGAATATGTACTTTAGCACGTGTTTCTGCAAAATAAACCATCGTCAACACAGAAACCAGAGCCCCAACTAAGACACCCCAACCAGTAGCAATAAGCGGGCTCTTGTGCATAAAGAACATGACACCAAAAGTGACCAAGACCAAAACCCCAAAAGAAAGGGCTCTATATTGCGCCTTCCGTGTTGGAACAAAAATTGTGTTTGTCGCAATATCAAGAAAGGCAAATAGTGCATACGCCCAACTAACTAATACTGTTACCTGCAGAGCCGGGGCGTAGGAATTTCCCGCAAAAATTTTCAGTAAAATATCAGCAAACAAAGCCATAGATCCTGCTCCAAACAAAATAACCACACCAACCTCATTCAAAGTTTTGCCTGACAATCGCTTAAATTGGTCGGCACCTTTGGCGTACGCGTTACTAAGAAAAGCCAAATTAACCTCCCCTATCGCCGATGCAAGAATTGTTAATTTTGAACCAAAACTTAGTGCTACGTTATAAAAACCGACTATTTCAGGCGAAGCCCACTTTCCCAAAATAAGCATGGGAGCTTGCTGCCAAGCAACTGAAAAAATTCTAGCGATATATGTCCAAAATCCAGTATGAAAAATGTCTTTCCACACGGCAACAAAATCAGCTCTTTGGGGATGTTCCAAACTACCACCAATCACCCGCCTAAGAAAAACACACAACAATAGAATGAATATAATTACAGTCAACATCATCGCCACAAAAAATCCTTTTACTCCAAGGAAGTAAGCGAGTGACGTAAAAATAATTATATTAAGAATTGCGGTGATAATTTGAATAAAATACAACTCCTTAAAATGTCGCAGACCAGTATATACTCCGCCAAGTACGCCTTGAATCCCTTGTAATATTAAAATAACACTCATCAACAGAATGTACCCCGTTATTTCAGGGATATGGTAAATATTATTTCCGATGTACGACGCCAAAATAACAAGTACAAGAGAAATTGGGACCGTAAATAACATTCGAAACCAGATTGATACCCAAAAAATATGAGCGCGATGTCGGACATCATCAGTCATAGCAATTTCTCGAATAGTAGCATCTACAACACCCAAATGTTGACTAACGCCAACTAAACTAGCTAACGCAGTAACAATACCAATAATACCGTACTGAGCTGGCGTTAAAATTCGCAAAAGCAAAACCGTTTGAATAACACCCAAAATCACAGTCACTATTTTTGTGAGTGTTCCCCAAAATTGAATTCTAACCAGAGAGCTCATGCCAATTTATTATTAATAATTGCTTCAACCGCACCACGAAACAAAACTCCTCTTTTTTGCCACGAGAAATCAGTTACCGCTCTAGCCCGTGCGTTGCTGGCTAAACTTTTTCGCAACACATCATCTTTCAGCAGTTTTATTATTTTTTCTGCCGTATCAGAAACATCATTCTCATTTGCCAGCAGTCCAGTCTGGGCATTTATAACCGCTTCAGGAACACCACCGGATTTACTACCAACCACACAAAGACCGGCGATTGCCGATTCCAAATAAACTATTCCGAATCCCTCCATGTCTCCATCTATATCCCGTGGCGTTAAAACAAATAAATCAGAGATATTAAATACGGCTCGTATTTTTTCACGCGACACTTTTCCTAAAAATTTTACACTATCATCAACACCAACATCACGCGCCAATTTTTCAAATGAATCTTTTTCCGGCCCATCCCCCAACACCAAATAAAACACATTTGGAACTTCTTTCTTAATTTCTTTCATTGCATTAATCACAATATCGATTCCCTTACGGCGCACAATACGACAAACAGTAACGATCACTTTTTTCCCCTCAACTCCCAACTCTTCTCTTAATCTTTTTGTGTCTCCACTTGGCTGGGAAAAAAAACCATCCACACCTGGATACATTTTTACAAACTTGTTTTCACAACCAACGAGCCCTTTGTTTGTTAATTCTCTTACTAAAAGATTTTTTATATATTCGTTTATGACAAATATACTTTGCGCATTTTCCAAAACATTAAGTAAATCACGCTTTACTTTCCGTATTTTAAGCCAAAATCTTATTTCCATCCCATAAGTCATTACAACGTACGGAATTCCTGTTTTTTTAAAAATACGGAGGGCAGCACGCCCTTCGAAAAGCGCTTTACCGCAAACAATAATTTCCGGCTGAAACTCTGCCACAGCTTTTTCCAACTGCTTATATGCTGGCCTCCAATTTGGAAAAGAAAAACGATTTGTACTAAAACGAACGATCTTGTATTTCTGCTTATTGTCCCAAGCAGCCATATCATCCTGTTTAAATTTCTGTTTTCCAGCAAGAACAAAAGTATGTGCAGGAGAAAGTTGCGCCATAAGTTCGGATAAATAATTTTGAATTCCACCGACATTCGGTGAGTACGACTCAGTGAGTAACAACACGCGGCGGTTTTTAAGAACCTGCATAAAACAATAGTAACCGCGATTGATAATTTTCTCAATCAATTCTGTTAAGCAAAAGACCTCAACGCGCTTAAGAGAATGTGCTTTAAAATTGAATCACACTAATACCCGCGTTCTATTTTTACGTTCGTATAGTAATAATGTAATATTTTTTTGTAATCCCAACCCTCTTTGCGTGCATAATTAACCGCGCCGTCGCCGCTCATGCCTACACCATGTCCACGCAATGTTTTGCCACCATACGGATCCGGCTTGCTCTGTAAATACGGGTACTTAGAAGAATGCCAAACTTCCTGCGCGCTTCTGGTTCTGCCATCACTGCCAGAAAAATACAGTGCTGGAATCAATTTCCCATTATACGTAATCACCTGACCAGCCGTACTTTTAATCGAATTTGATAATCCCGGGGTGACTAGTTCATAGTTATAACCTCTGTACCATTGATCGTTAGGTGTATTTGTAATATCAAATCCATTGTTCGGCTGACGACCACCAAGCGAGGTGTGATTCAAGACATAGGTACGCGCCGCCACTGCTAATGCTTTCTGAAATGCTTCCGGAGCATTATCCGAAGTTTCAGCCAATCCCTTTACATAATCCTCTGAACGTAATTCGTTAATTGCCCAAAGACCACGACCGGCACTATCTCTTTGCACTATAATATTTCCACGAAAACGATTGTAATTCGTACCTGAAGAACCTTTGTCGCTATAATTTATGACCTCCATTATTGCCCCACTGGCTGGAGTAAATTTCGGCGCTTGATCAACATTTTTCTTAAAGCCCTTTGGGCCGGTCACAACATAATCTCCACCACTCAAAGAGACTTTAGCCGTCTCTCCTGAATTAAATACTTTTTTGCCTCCACTATACTGAAAAACAAATTTGTTGGAAGAACCAATGGTTACAAAACTTTTTGACAACCAAACACCAATTCTCACCATTGGCCCACTTTTATTTCCACTGATTCCCAAATTAGTGTTTAGCCCGACACTTTCACCGCTACTTTTCGGGGCACAAAATTGTTCCTTTCCCCCAGCACCCATTGTTACCTTATTTGCATTGTGATATTTCATTGAACCAATCATGTCAGCATACTTAGAAAAACTGCCACAGACCGCCCGTGCTGCCCACCAGGCTTTTTCATCGGCTTTCGGAATACGCCCATACACTTCTCTAAAAGCTTGCGATACATACTTAGCTAAATCTTTTCCTGTCGCCTTAACTGGCCCGCCACTTGCCGCTGCAGCATCCTCAGCTTTAGCAAAATACATTGCACCAAGCATGGCCTCGCTTGTTTTTTTGTCCGTACGGCGGGATTTCCAATAATCAAGCTCTTGATTAGTTGGAGTACGACCATAAACAGTTTTAAATTCATCGGCAATATTCTGCACAGTCAAAGACGCAGCAAAAGTTTCTGACGGCAAAGCGAGAAATACAAAGAAGAGCGCCACTCCCAAACTCACAAATATAAATTTTGATTTTTCGTTTGTTCCCACGTGGTGAGATTATAGCAAGCTCTGTTGTAATTGTGCAAAACTCACGTGCAAACGACAAGATATATTCTCTTGAGCGGCCTCACGACTTTTTATCGCAATAAAAAGCGTGCAGAGCGAGGTCAGTGACGTAGTTCGACACTGACCGGAGTGTACGCTCAAGAGAATATATCTTGTCGTTTACTTTAAAAAAAGAAAGCTCAGTTGGGCTAGTGATGGGCTCTGAGACTCCGCGCTTCTGAGCGCGCAGATCTCGGAGTCCTTCAACTCTTGTGCAAATAAGACTTCACGCACCGTGAAGTCTTATTTGTGTACATTGTATTGTTCTGCAAAGCAGAACTAGACTCGAGGGGGCGCAAAATCAGAATTGGCTTTACAATATAAACATGAATTTCCCGATAGTATTTTTAGTAGCAATTCTTCCTGCTTTGATATGGGTGCTATTGATACGCTGGTGGGACAGGCGTGAACCGGAACCACCAATATTACTTGCTAAATTATTCTTAGCAGGAATAATAATTCATTTGGCAGTTCTCGCATTTAATATCGCTCTACAATCAGCGTTTGTTTCCGCAGGACTTATTCCACCATTCGCTTCACTTTCGCGTGATGATAATTTTATTTTGATCGCAATTTCCGCGTTCCTTCCGGCATTAATTCAGCAGACAGTTACTTTGTGGGCTGCCATTAAATTAATACACCATGAAAAAAATTTCACAGAGCCAGTAGATGGAATAGTTTATTTATTTTCAATTGCCCTTGGTTCCGCTGTAACAGGAAATATCTTGGCATTTTTTATCGAGAGAAATGCCTCGTTAACATTAAACCAAACTCTATTTCAGGCGATATTCACATCACTCATGCTGGGAATTTGCGGCGGAATTATGGGCTTAACACTCGGAAATAAAAAATTCCACAAAACTGGTCGTGTATATGTTGGTGTTTTGGCGGCAATTCTTATTCAATCAATCTACAAATTTTTTATTATTTCAAGTGATTACAGGTTAGCAGGAATTGTTGTGATAGTTGCCGCAATCTATTTATTCACGCGTTTTTCCTACGCGATGCCGTTAAAAAACACCCATAAATCACGAAACAATAGCCCCTATTGACGTAAATTGATATTTATATTATATTCTTCAGTTATACATTATGGAAAACCAAGTAACAACCAAGCTTTGCATATTAATCCCCGCTCTCAATGAGCAGGAGACTATTGAGCAAGTTATCCGCAGTATCCCACAAAACATCTCTGGAATAGACAGCCAAGAAATTATTGTTGTTGATGATGGTTCAACCGACAATACGGCAAAAATAGCCAGAGAAAGTGGCGCAATAGTAATCCAACACGGCAACAATCGCGGTGTTGGAGCGGCGTTTAGGACAGGGATCCAAGAGGCCTTAAAAAGACACGCCGACGTTATTGTGCATATTGACGGGGACGGACAATTTAACGCTCTAGATATACCAAAACTAATCGCACCCATATTACAAGGTTCAGTTGATATAACCACATGCACACGCTTTTCTGATCCAAAAAAATATCCTAAAATGCCGTTGATAAAAAAGATTGGCAATCGTATTGTTCGCTCTATTGTAAACCACGCAGTCGACAGAAAATTCACTGACGTCTCCTGTGGTTTCCGCGCCTATAGCCGAGAAGCAGCTCTGCGTTTAACACTCTTCAGTAGTTTCACGTATACACATGAAGTTATTCTTGACGCTGTTCTAAAGGGTTTGAAAATTCAAGAAATACCACTAGAAGTACGTGGCGAAAGAGCCGTAGGAAAATCACGTGTTGCTAAAAATATTACTGTCTACGGATTGCGCTGGTTGGCAATTTTCTTCCGTACTTTGCGAGACTCCAGTCCTTTTCAGATTTTTGGTATTCTGGCGACAATCATTGGCGGAATCGGAATTCTAATTGGTCTATTTCTTTTCGGTCACTGGCTACAAACAGGACAAACTTTTCCTTATCGCTCCTTGGTTACAGTTTCCGCGGTATTTATTTTGGTAGGCGCATTTTTTATGACAATCGCTTTGTTGGCGGATATGTTACGCAGGCAACGAATGCTGATTGAAGAATTGCTCTACCACGCACGAAAATCCTCATACGACAACGACAAAAAATGAGCGGGTTAAAAACGGATAGCGCGGTAACAAAAAATAATCCCTCCGTCCTCTTTATTACCAGATCATATCCTCCCGTTGTTGGCGGAATGGAAATGTTGAGCTACAACTTAACAACTTCAATCGGAAAAATTACCAGAACCCGCATTATTGCCAACACCAGAGGTAAAAAATATTTGCCGATCTTTTTTGTGGCTGCTTTTTTTGAAGCATTATCTAGTGCCAAACAATTCGATATCATCCACATCGGCGATCCGGTTTTATCTAAACTAGCATGGCTTTTAAAAAAGCTGACTAAAAAACCGATTGTTATCGAAGTGCATGGACTTGATATTTTATACGAATCTAAATTTTACCAATGGTACTTAAGAATGTTTCTCCAAAATGCTGATCTATATATCTGCATCAGTAGCTATGTACAAAAATTATTGCAGAATAAATTTGGTGCCATGAAATCAGTTGTAGTTACTCCGGGTGTTAATGATGAATTTTGTCAACCATCCGTTTCCAAAAAAGACCTACAACCCTTACTTGGTTTTGATCCATCAGATAAAAAAATACTCTTAACCGTTGGCCGTCTTATAGAACGAAAAGGCGTCGTTTGGTTTACTCGACATGTAATACCAAAGCTACCTGATAATATAATTTATATCATTGCCGGACGCGGACCAGAACAAACAGAATTATTAAGTTTGATAAAAGACTTGCATTTGGAAAATAAAGTTTATTTTGTTGGCGGCGTCTCTTCAGAAAATCTTACCCAACTCTACAACTCTGCCGACCTTTTTATAATGCCAAATATTAGTGTTCCAAATGACACGGAGGGTTTTGGTCTTGTAGCCCTTGAAGCTTCTTCATGCGGAACTCCCGTAATCGCCTCCTCTATTGAAGGAATAACTGATGCAGTAATAAATGAAAAAAATGGTTGGTTGGCCACGGAAAAAAATTCCGCATCTTTTGTGGAATTGATTCAAAAATATATAAACGATAAACAAAATATCTCAGATTCAGTGCGCCAATTTGTTTTACAAAACTACAACTGGGAAAAAATCGCGCAACAATACATCGACGAGTTTAAAAAACTCATCAATAAATAATTTTCAATTTACAAAGAAAGAGATGTTGGAAGAGAGAACCTTGGTTCTCTCTTCCAAATTGAGGAGATTCTGACGCCAAGCTCTCCTCGGGCTCCGCACTATTTAGACAGTGCAGTTTCGGCACCCAGCATAGTCACCGCGACGATTCGCGATGCCATGCCGACGCAGGATGTGCAAAATCTTGCCGGTCACGCGATAGGCCTCAGGCCTTTTCGTCGCGTAATCCCAGCTCGATCCCACACCCGGCAACGGCTTGCCCTTGATCACTTCCGCGTTTTGGAAAGACCCATAACGGAAAGTAACCTCGATTAGCCGGCCGCGATACCGAACGTTCGCATTGCAGTAACAAGCCATGACGAGTCTCCTTATTGTTGGTGTTTGGTTACCTCTTTCCTCTTCTATCGCCAAAAAGCAAGAGAAGAAGAAAGAGGCGTTGGGAACTCTGCGCAAGGTATCTTTGGGTGTACCACCCTCGTCATCCTGTCCGGCAAACTCCGGAAGGAGGACGGATACTACTTGCGTTTTGTTTTCCCTAACATTGTGCCTCTAGACAACGCCCGTAGTTGGCTCTACAGGAGGTTTCAACAGAACTAAGGTCAGGTTTCAATCGGTGAAAAAGGTGCCACCCTTTTTCAGCCGATCGGACCCCCTGACACGAAGCTCTGTCTACGAGGAACCTTCAGACCCCGGATTATTTTTCTACAACTGGTTCAATTGTAGCTCAATGGCTTCGCACGTCTGCAGTTCCGCATGCAACTGCCCCAGTCTTTTGGCGATTCGTGCTCGAACTTTTTCAAGCATCGCCAGACCTTCTTTTCGATCACCTTTTTCAAAGCGATCAGCTTCTTGGAAAGAACCTTCGTAGGTCCTCCCAAGAAGCACTTCACCATCCGCGGTCAGAACCAGTTCTTCTGACTGGGTCATGTCGGAAGAACCGCCATAATCACGAATAGTGACAATACGACCACTGTGACAAAGCTGGACTTCTACTTCTTTCAATTTGTATCTCGCTGTTTTTACGTTTTTGTTTCCCGTCTCTCGCGACTTCGATTAAGAAATCACGAAGGAGAGATGGTGAGATTTTGTATCAGGGCTCACCTACCACCTGTGCAACTCTTAATTGCGGAGTTGCCTCGCTGACTTACAAAGAACAAAAAGTGTGCAGTCCGGAAGTTCTCATGTTGCGAGCATGATTCGTCCGGAAGAAACAAGATCTGAAGAAAGCTCGCACTTTCTTCGCGGCCTTTTTGGCCTCCCTTGTTTCTCGTGATGTAGCTGGCGTACCATGCCTACATCTTTAGAACGATTTCAATCCTGCCGATCACTCGTGTGACCTACAAACAGAGATTGCCTCGTTCCGAGGACCCATGATGGCTGCACCCATCTAGCCCCTATTCGTGTACCGTTACTTGGGCACTTCCTGCCCCTTCTCGCGGATTTTGTCCGCGAGGAAGTCTTCCATGAGCTCCAACTCACGGAAGCCCGCGTCGACGGGAACGTACCGACGCTCGCGCTTGCCCGCCTCCAAGGTGAGGTAGCACGCGCAGGCGTAGCGGTTCTTCCGCATCGCCCGTAGGGCGGCCGCCTCATCCTTGTGCGCGATGGCGAACGTCGCCTCGAGCATCAAGGCCCGTCCGACCTCGACCATCTTCTTGAAGTGGGCCTTCTTGGCCTCCTTCAAGACGTCGCGGACGTCCTTGTCGCCGACCTGAATGGCCGGCTTGGCGGCAACGCCGTCACCAGTGAAGAGCTTCTTCACGGTGCCGTACTTGCCGTCGTTCAAACGCACGCGAGTCGTGGTGGCAGTAGACATAGCCGTATCTCCCTTTTTTGGTTTTAGATTTTTGTTTCCACTCCTCTCCGCCGACTTTTTAAATCGAAGGGGAGGAGAAGCCGTAACAGAAAAGTCACGGCTTGAAAAAATGTACGTGTGGTAGCCCTTCCCAACTCTTATTGGCTACCACTCTCCCACTCCAACAGCAGGAGTGACTGTCGCTGCTTCGTCCCGAGAGGTTGGAACCCCCAGGCACTTATGGCAGTCGACAGTCTTTCGCGCCGATCCGGATTCGGCACTTTTGCAAACTCTCGCAAGTTCCAGACCGCTCGGAAAGCTGCGGTCAAAAAAAGGAACGGCGATGGGGCAATTTGCGCCCCCAAGCTTGCAAGACACGTGGCATACGCGTACGGAAAATGCCTCGCGCCCTAGAGTATTTCTCCTCTCTCGCAAGAATGTGGAGGGACATTCCTGCGAAGGAGGAGTAGGCGAAGTTCATTCGCCTGTTAAAGTTTTTGCTGTGGTCTCACCCCGCATTGTTTTGCGGGATCCCCACTCACGTCAGGTGCACTATTCAGTGCTTGCGGAAACCTGACGGGAACATCGCGACAGAAGCCGACGGAAAGTTCGCACAATCCACCGACCCAAACGCGGAAAATTCCTCTGGCAGAAAAAAACAGTCTCCTGTGCCAGATACAGGATGACGAACAGCAGCATGCTCGCGACCCGCGTAACGCACTGCCGTCCACCAACGATCCACGCAAAAACGTGAACTAGGACGATCAGCACAATTACATTAATCTCGAACATCTGTAGTGCCACATTGATTGCGTTGGCCATGATTTCGTTTCCTGTTTCTTGTTTTAGTTTCTGCCCCTCTCTCGCGGCATGTATCAAAAGATATGTGTCGCGAAGGAGGGAAGCTGTTTGGTTTTGAGGCCAAACAGCGAGGTCATCGGGTGGTTGTCGAGTCACTGTTTTGGTGACCCGCTGACGGAACGATAACGACCGTTAAGCGCACCTTACAACCGAAGGCGGCATTGACTGGTCACGGCTGTTAGGCCGCTGTTATCGTCCTTAGTCAGTCCCGATTTCCCCTCTGAAAGCACGACTGTCGCATCTCGCTTCGGAAAGATGTTACTAGTCATGCTCCCCCTTCAGCACTCGAAAAAACATCGAGAGCTCAAGGGAAAATTGTCAAAAGTCCTGGAAGTTCTAGCTCAAGAAATAGATCGTTTCCTTAAGAAACGCCCTCCAAAATCGTACTCACTCTGAACTGTGGCTTTATCGGCTAGCGGGCAATTAAAAGATCCCGCAAAAAAGTAAGTGCCGTGCCTGTCAAAGTGAGAACGATTTTCGTCTATTTCTTTTATGGTACGAGCTTTTCAGAAATATTCTTCGATTCAGAACTGAGTATTGTAATCCCGTTACATTTTTTTGTCAAGTATTTTGACAGATTGATATGTTATAATACTGTTTTTTGGCTTTCCGAAGCCATTTTCTACATATTATATTTTGGCTTAGTGTTTGTCATTTCTGGTTTTAAAATATTATTTTTCACAAAAAATTAGCCCGGGCACGTCACTTCACTAGGTGTGAAATGACGATACCCGGGCACTATGGCGGCACTGCCGCAATTAGGAGGTGTTGAGTGGATGCTGTCGCGGTGGTACCGCGGATGCACGCACCCCTAACCGTCCTATTCGAACTTGGAAACAACCGAGTCGAAGCCAGAAAATAGATTTTCGTGCTGGCGACGGCTGGTGATTCCCTTGCACTGAAGTGAAAAGAAACAGCTCTCGGGGGCTTCGTGGGGTTACTACGTTTCACCCCGCCCCTAACTAATCCGACAAACCATGGAGTGTCTCCCTTTCTGGAAAACCCATCATGAAAACTCGTCCAATCACGAAATGAGTCAGATACCCATGATCTACAAACCTCCTTCCCTTGCAAAGAACACTGAATATTTTCCTTTATCTCTAGGGTGAGGGGGGTATCGATCCCCGCCTCACCCCCAAGGTGGCGACAGAGTCAAATACCTCCCATGGGTATACCCCCTTACACCTAGAGAAAAGGAAAACGAAACAGAACGAGATATAATATCATCTCGTTGTTTTTTTGTCAAGTCCTCTGACAAATCTATTTTTTGCTATCTGTTCCCGCCCAAGCTAATTCAAATATAGAAATAAGGGCTTTCGCGATATCAGGATCGTCAATAATAACCGCTCTGAACGGATCTCCATATGGCATAAGACCGACACTGCCACCAATAATAGATATGTCTGCTGGTATTGGATAATTTGACCCATTTATCTCTTTTCCTATTCTCAGAGCTTCTTTGTTATCAAAATTAGAATATTCCTTGTTCGGATCAACATAAATTACTCTGCTTTTTACACCCTCCTTTACTCTTTTTCCTGTTAAAAAATCCAAATCACCAATCAATTTCTTTAGACCATCTATATTAAGCACGGAGAACACTTCCTTTTGACCACTTCTCTTAACAAGAAGATCTCTCCTGTATGCGGGAAAAGCATCTCTCCCTTCGTAAAATCTAACTTTAGGTCGAACAGATTCAGGAAACTGCCCACGCCGTTCCAACTCGGGAACAAGTGATTCCAAAGTCTTCTGCCTGATTAAAAGTTCACTCTCTTGTTTCTTTAAATACTCTTCCAATTGTGAAGGATGTTGGGCGTTGTAATAAGTTTTCTTTCCTTGTTCATAAGTTGAAACAAGACCCTTTTTCTTCAGTTCGTCCAAAACAAGATAAGTTGTCGCGCGCGGGACTTTGGCACGCTGGGCAATTCTTTGCACCGGTGACGGCCCTAATTCCAAGGCAGACAAATAAACGGCGGCTTGGCTTTTATCTAACCCTATTTGTTGTAGCTCGTAGGTAAGATCTCGTTCCATATATTCATATTATATCTCTCTTTTCGAGTCTTTGCGAGGACTAGCAAGTCCGAAGCAATCCCCACTTGTTTTTGAAAATGGTGGTAATTATGTGCCACGATTCGTTTTTGGAGATTGCTTCGGTTGCGTATGCAACCTCGCAAAGACGAACAACGCGGATTGTCTTGCTTCACTTCCTCCTCGCAAGAACTAACCGTCGCCCGCACAAACATCGGCAGTACTAATAACACCTGTCTGCATCCCAATAGAATCTAATTTCAAACTTTCCCTTACAAAATCTGATGATTTTGGCAGCCAGCTTTTTGCTGAATTGTAGTTTACAACAATGTGAGTGACTCCCGCCCCCCTGAGATTTTCACATAATATTTTTTCTGAATCCGACTCTAAAATCGTATCTATCTTTCTCTCCTTCCCTAACAACTCCAGCCCGCGCGTCCAAATCCACCCCCCATAACCCAAAAACAGATTTCTGCCGGTTAACGTCACCGGATCTTTGTGAACCACATTAGTTGCCGCCAGAATAACGGCGTTTTTTGGCAGATCATTTTCCATTTCTTTCGCTAATATTCTTTCTTCCGAAGTAAATAAAGGGAAATTACGGCGAAAATTAAAATATGTGGCTGTTTCCGAAACGGTGGTCATTATTTCGGATAAGAATATTACCGCAATCAAAACGGAAAAAGCTACTGTTATAACCCTGTTTTTGCGTTCCACAACCCAACTGAACATTTCCACAACAACCAAAGGCATAATCAGAAACCACGCAAAAATAAAAATTTTATAATTATCCCACAAGTACGGCTGAAATTGCACAACATTACCCAAAACAAACAAAGCTATAGCGGGAATTCCCAGAAGCAACCTTGCGTGTCCGTTTTTTTTATTCAACAAAGCAATAATCGTAATTGGCAAAAATGCCCCCAAATTTACCAACCAAAAAACTGCCCATGAAAATAAGCCCGCATTTGCCATGTATCCGACCGCTATTTGCGTAAATCCTGTTCTAGAGACGGCTCCGCCAAAAAGCATAAAAATCGGCGCGGCTACAATAATTATCAACAATCCCAGAAAAAATATTTTTTTAGTCGGACGGATTATCCAAAAAACCAACCAAAGCAACGCCGCGGCAATAAACGCATGGGCATGAAAAAGAGGAAGAAGTCCCGTGGCCAAAACCAAAGCACCAAAAAATATTTTTTTACTATTTTTGCTTAATTTTCTTTCGGTCAACAAAAACACAAGCGCACTCGCTATAAGCATTAAAAAACACTCGGCTAAAAGAAGGTGCTTTTGCGAAGCAAACGTATTGATATGGTTTGCCCAAATCAGACCAATTTGCTCTTGTTTATCCCAAACAGGAGAATGAATTCCAAAGAATTTCCCAATGTTCCAGAGTCCGTGAATTTGCGACATTATGATCCATTGCAATCCGCTCGCGAAAACAGTAAAAATTCCCGCCGTTACAACAGGCCCAACGACGCGTAGTTTATTATTAGAAATACCATTACGAATCCTAACTAAAACAGCTGTTAAATTACCGACTAATCCCAGCAAAGACGCCAAAAGCCCAGCAGCTGGAATAGTAAATGCTGCGCCGATGGTAAACCCTAAAGACAAAAGAACCCCTGCCACAAAATCATAGCCAAACGGTTCATGAAAATTTTCACCAGCGTAAGCCGGCATGGAAAAATCACTCGCTCCGCGTAACTTAAATGCCTCTGCATTAAGCGTATGCAAAACACCATCGGCCCATGAGCCAGATATCGCGCTGATTGTGCCATCTTTTGCCTCTCCCCACCCAAAATACATCAATAAATATCCAGCCAGTAGCAGTCCGATCAATATTCCCGCTTCTTTCCATTTAAACAGCGACTGAATTTTTTTCAGATAAACAGCGCAACCAAACAAAACCACCGCGATAACCACGGTTAAAATACCTGCAAAAAAAATATTAATCCCGATCGCGTACAAAACAACACAAAGAGATCCGCCAAAAATAAAAAGTAAAGGAAATCCAGTTAGCGCCCTAACTGCGGGACGGCCGAATTTCTCAGGAACAACAAGTAAGCCCAAACTCAATGTGCCCAGAAGCAAAAGTAGTGCCGAAACAAAAGCAAGTTTATTTTCAAATAATGCCACGGAAAAAATATCCCGAGCAAAAGCGATAATATCTCCTGCCATTTTTACTTTACAACAAAGTTGACTAACCGATTTTTTACTACAACAACTTTCACAATTTCTTTGCCCTCAAGCCAAACCTGTACCCTTTCAGATTTTCGCGCCGCTTCTTTCATTTCTTCTTCCCCCATTTCATTTTGCAACAACATGGTGTCTCGTACTTTTCCGTTAACCTGCAAAATTATCGGACGGGATTCATTTGCGACAATTTCAACATCAAAGCTCGGCCATTTTTGCATTGTCACTGACTCATTAGAAAATGCTTCTTTACGAGTTTTTTGCCATAAATCTTCCGCCAAATGTGGCGCAAATGGTGACAAAACAATTAGAAATTTTTCAAACCCTTCTTTTGAAATACCATTCTTTTCAATAAGATTAACAAACTCCATCATTATCGAAATTGCCGTGTTAAATTTTAAATTCTCAATATCATCACCAACTTTTTTGATCAATTTATGAAGTGCTATGGATACAACATCAGAATCATTGGCAAAATCTTTGTGTCCCATTTTCCATATTCTATACAAGAATCGTGATACACCATTAATCGCTTTATCATCCCAAGGTTTATTAGCTTCAAACGGACCTAAAAACATTTCATAAAGACGCAATGAATCCGCGCCATATTTTTCAATAATCTCATCCGGATTCACAACATTTCCCCTGGACTTGCTCATTTTCTGCCCATCCGGCCCAGAGATCATTCCTTGGTTGCGCAGTGATTGAAATGGTTCCTCAAATGGCAGATAACCACCATCATAAAGCGCTTTAACCCAAAAACGCGCGTAAAGAAGATGCAACACGGCGTGTTCAGCTCCTCCCACATACAAATCTACCGGCAACCATTTTTCTACATTTTGCCATTCCCATGGCTTTTCGTGATTTTGAGGATCTGCAAAACGTAAAAAATACCAACAAGAGCCAGCCCATTGAGGCATAGTGTTTGTTTCACGTTTTGCCTTTCCCCCGCATTTTGGACACGTAGTATTTACCCAACTTTCAATAGCAGCTAACGGAGATTCCCCTGTTCCGGTTGGTTCGTAATTTTCTACCTCAGGCAGAAGAACGGGCAATTGTTCTACTGGAACAGCAACAACTCCACATTTTTCACAATGTACGACTGGAATCGGCTCTCCCCAATAACGTTGGCGTGAAAAAACCCAATCTTTCAAACTATACGTTATTGTTTTTTTGCCCCACCCTTTTTCTTCAAGATGATCCATGATTTTTTCCGTCGCTACGTGGATATCCAGTCCATCCAAAAAACCAGAATTAATCATCGTTCCCATTTCCTCTTGTACTTGTTCGATTTCAGTTATCGGAGAAGTGTCGCCATCTTTAGTGACAACGCGAATTACTGGTAAGTTGTACTCTTTTGCAAATTCAAAATCGCGCTTGTCATGCCCTGGCACACCCACAACCGCACCTGTGCCAAAATTTCCCAGAACAAAATCTGAAACCCAAATCGGCAACCGCGTGTTATTTAATTGATTAAGCGCATAAAATCCCGTAAACACACCCGTCTTTTTCTTTCCTTCCTCCAAACGATCACGATCTGTTTTATTTTTAGCTGTATTAACATAACTGCGGATTCCATCATTAACCACTTCTTGATTATCGTTTTTCAATTCATTGTTGAGAATTTTTTGCACAAATTCATGTTCTGGCGCAATAACAATAAACGTCGCGCCAAAATTAGTGTCCGGACGAGTGGTAAAACACACAACTTTCTCTTTAGTATTCTCCACTTCATACGAAATATTTATTCCGATGCGTTTGCCTATCCAGTTGCGTTGTAATTCTTTTATGCCAACGGGCCAATCTAATCCGTCTAAATCTTGCAACAACCGCTCGGAATATTTAGTGATTCCAAGCATCCATTGGCGCATATCTTTTTTTTCAACCTCGGTACCGCAACGTTCACATTTACCGGCAACTACTTCTTCATTGGCCAATCCTGTTTTGCAAGACGGGCACCAGTTAATCGGCACCACAGCTTCATACGCCAACCCAAGATGAAAAAGTTTCAGAAAAATCCATTGCGTCCATTTGTAATATTCCGGATCTGTTGTATTTATCTCGCGAGACCAATCATAAGAAAAACCCATGCGTTGCAATTGTGTCTTAAAACGAGCAACATTTTTCTCAACCAACTTTTGGGGATGCGTCTTTTGTTTGATTGCAGTATTTTCAGCTGGCAAACCAAAAGCATCCCAACCCATTGGATGCAATACATTAAATCCTTTCATTCGCTTATACCGAGAATAAATATCCGTCGCCGTATACCCTTCAACGTGCCCTACATGCAGACCTTCTCCCGAAGGATACGGAAACATATCTAAACAATATAAATCCTTGTCAGTGTCTCCTTTTTCTGAAGACGCTTTGTAGAGACCTAACTTTCGCCAAAAATCCTGTACTTTTGGTTCAATTTCTCGTGGCAGGTAATTATTCTCCATAATTTATATTTTACCACAATATACGCTACACACAGTTTATGCAATCTTGCTGTTGTACCATTTCTTTATCACCTTTCTAGCAAAATCAACTCGTTTTTTAACCTCTTTTTCAAAACCTTGTTCTGTTGGTTCATAATATGTTTTATCTTTCAGGCGATCTGGTAAGTATTGCTGGTTAACAACGTGACTTTCCCCTTTGTGCGGGTCAAGATATCCAACGCTTGCGCCTTGTTTTTTCATGTCAGGAATCGGCGCATTTTTTAAATGCGAAGGTACACGAAGCTGGCCATAATGTTCTAAATCACTTTTCACCGCGCGCATCGCCTTCTTTATCGCATCGCTTTTTGGAGCGGCTGCCAAATAAATTGCGGCCTGAGATAAACCAAACGATGCCTCTGGCAATCCTACCCACTCAAGCGCGTGCCCGGCAGAAACAGCAACCATTAAAGCATGCGGATCAGCATTCCCAATATCTTCGGATGCAAAGATAATCATGCGTCGTGCAATAAATTCCGGATCTTCTCCTGCCATCAACATTTTGTGCAACCAAAAAAGAGCCGCGTCCGGATCACTGCCCCGCATACTTTTTATGAAAGCGGAAACAGTGTCAAAATGTTCATCGCCCTTGGCATCATATTTAAAAGAACGTGTTTGAATTGCATCCTCTACTTCTTTCAATGTTATTGTTGCCCCAACTCTTTTTGTCACAGAAGCTAGCTCCAAAGCATTCAACGCCATTCTCGCGTCTCCGCCAGCCATTTGAGCCAAATGATCATGTGCCTTAGGTTGAATTTTTAGTCGTTGTTTTCCTAAACCCCGTTCCTCATTTTCCAACGCTCCTTGAATAATTTGTTTTACATTTTCCTCGGAAAGCGGAGCCAGTTGATAAATTTGCGAACGAGAGACAAGTGCTTTAATAACTTCAAAATAGGGATTTTCTGTGGTTACGCCAATCAAAATAATCGCTCCATCTTCCACGTGCGGCAAAAGCACGTCCTGTTGCGCTTTGTTAAAACGATGAATTTCATCCACCACCACTACAGTTCTTTTTCCTTCAATCTTCCTTCTTTTTTTGGCATTATTAATTACCTCACGCAATTCTGCTGTTCCCGCCGTCACCGCACTTACCGGTTCAAAATAGGCGTCCATTCTATGGGCAATAATTTCTGCAATAGTGGTTTTACCTGATCCCGGGGGGCCATACAAAATCAAAGACCCGACCCTTCCTGTTTCTACCGCTTTTCTTAAAAGCGCATTTTTACCCAATATTTCTTCCTGGCCAACAAACTCTTCCAACTTCTGCGGGCGCATACGCGCCGCCAGTGGTGCTTCGGCTTTTAATGCTTTCTGTAATTGCGCGTCAAAAAGATCCGGTCCCAACTGACTACTCATTTATTTCCTCCACGTGGAAATTACGACCTTTTTACCGCCGTCTCTTTTATAAACAACGACATACTTAATGCCATTTCTCTCAATTTCCGACTTGTAGACGCCTTTTCCTTGATAACGTGAAGTTCCACGCAAAGCAGAGGTCATTCGACTAGTCCTTACTCCGCGTTGAGCCATACGTTTTTTGGCGTGTTTTGTGAACAGGTTTCCCATAAACCAACTATACACCCTCTGATAAAACTGGTAGTATTTAGTCCATGTTTGGACTCAGTAAATCAACAGAACAAATTTCATGGAATAAACAAGCAGAAGATGCTCTGGAACAAGCCATGGCACAATTTCCTGGGCCCAAATTGATGTTGGGACCAGTTAAAAGCAAACTCCGATCTGCCGCAGAAAAGAAAGCTATTGAACTTGGCCACAAAGAAGTTCAACCGGAAGATCTAATGCAGGGATTAATGGAAATGCTTCCGCAATCAGTACGAGATACTATCGAAAAAAGAATGCAGGAAGGCCCGGAAGGCGTTGCCAAATTGCAAGACGATCTAAAAAATTTCAAGGGATAGAATATCCCGGCAGAAAAATTAGATATTGTTATAATCCAAAAACGTCTTTTGTGTTTTTTTCTGTTACTTTTTCCACTTCTTCAAGTGATAACTCCTTAATTTCTGCGATTATTTTAGCCACTTCAACCACATAAGATGGCTCATTACGTTTACCACGCCATTCTTGCGGAGCCAAAAATGGCGCATCTGTTTCCACCAGCAGGCGTTCAAGCGGAATATTTTTTACTACTTCTCGCAAAGAACCAGAATTGGGAAAAGTAATCATACCCGCGATTGATATATACAAACCATGTGATAAATAAAATTCCGAATCTGAAACGGTTCCTGTAAAACAGTGCATCACGCCTTTAATTTTTTCTTGGTAATTTTCAATAAAATCCTGAAATTCTTTGTGCGCGTCACGAATATGAAAAATTAATGGTTTGTTTTTTTCTACCGAAAGATCAACAAACTTTCTGAGAATTTCTAATTGTTTTTCAATTGACGGCAGGCCCTCTGAAATTTCTAACCCAACTTCTCCAATCGCCACAACTTTTGATTCTAACAACAATTTACAAATACGTTCCCAAAAAATATTATCTATATCCAAAATTTCATGTGGATGTACTCCTATCGCCGCATAGACATTATTAAATTCATTGGCAATTTTTACCGGTGCTTCCAAGTCCGCAAGCCCGGCTCCTGGGTTTATAATTGTATTTACACCGGCATTTTTTGCGCGCTCTAAAACAGCTAGACGATCAACATTAAATTGCCCCAAATCGAGATGACAATGAGAATCTATCATTTTTTCCGTTACGCTTTCTTTGGAAACAAAATTGGAGGGTTAGTAACTTTCCCACTCTCATCAACAGAGCCAAAAATAGCCAACGCGGTTTTTGGCATAACCGGTTCTATCAAATCCGCTAATGAAAAAACTTTTTCTAAATACCTTGAGACAATTTTGTTTCTTTTTTCTTCGTTAGTTTCTTTCCATGGCGCTTCACTGTCTATGCCAACATTTAATTCCTGCGCTTTACTGCGAATCAGTTTAAGTAATTCTTCTAACATATTTTCATTCTCACTACTTAATTGTGGGTATAACTCCAATAAACTATGGGAAACATTTTCGTATTTCACTCCGTACTTTTCTGCCAAATTAAATGTTCTACGTACAAGATTTCCTATCGTATTGGCCAACTCATTATATTTTTGCTGAAAATTTTGCACATCAATATCTCCCGAATTCCCATACGGAAAAGCGGAAAGCAATAGATAACGTGTCGCGTCTGAACCAAATTCATCAACAAGAACATTTGGATCAATAACATTGCCCAGCGACTTGCTCATTTTTTGACCATTGATTGTAAAATATCCGTTTACCAACAATTGCTTTGGCAATTCTAACCCCAGTGCCAGAAGCATTCCGGGCCAGTAAATAGAATGAAATTTTAAAATATCTAATCCTATTGCTTGTGTATCTGCCGGCCATAATTTTTTTAATAATTCATCGTTGTCCGAACCATAACCAAGAGCCGTTACATAATTCAAAAGCGCGTCAATCCACACGTAGGCCACCTGCGAATCGTCAAAGGGCAAAGATATTCCCCATTTTAATCTTTCCTTGGAACGAGAAATGGAAAAATCTTCCAATCCTTGTTGGAAAAGACCAAGCACCTCTTTTTTTCTCTCGTTTGGTAAAATTAATATTCTATCCTCCTCAATTGCCTGTTTAATTTCCGGCAGAAACTTTTCCAATCTAAAAAACCAATTCTTTTCTTCTACAACAATAGGTTTTTTTTGGTGAAGCGGTTCCAATCCGTTTTCGTCCAAATCTTTTTCTGTTACAAAGGCCTCGCAACCGGTGCAATAAAGGCCTTTATATGTTTTTTCATAAATAACATCCGTTTCCTTAAGTTTTTTTAGCGCGAACACCACACCCTGTTCATGACGTTTTTCAGTCGTACGAATAAAATCGGAATAATCTATATCTAATTTTTTCCAACAATCTTTGAAACTTTGCGCAATTTCATCCACAAATTCTTGCGGTTCTTTGCCAACACTTGCTGCCGTGTCCGCCACTTTTGCACCATGTTCGTCAGTACCTGTAAGAAAAAACACCTCCTTGCCTAGTTTTTTATTAAACCGTGCCAAAACATCCGCAGCTATTGTTGTGTAAGCGTGACCTATGTGCGGTCTTCCGTTGGCGTAATAAATGGGGGTGGTAATCGTGAATCTTTCCATGGAAAGGAATGTAAACGTTTTAAATTGCAATAATAACCGAGTTTTAAGCGGCTAGTTCCTCTTTATCACTCGGCAAAAAATCCGTAATAAAAAGTGAGATTATCGTCGCAACCGGCACAGCAAGCAAAACACCGACAATACCTGCCAGTTTTGCACCAACCAAAACCGCAATTATTGTAGTTAAAGGATTTAATCCTACAGCGCGACGCATAATATTCGGCACCAGAACATTTGCTTCAATCTGGTGAATTATTAAAAACATCACGAGTACGATTATCCCCAACCAAAAAGAATTTGTGAATGCCAATAAAACTGCTGGGATAGCCGAAATAGTAGGACCAATGACAGGAACAAACTCGGCAAAAAATACTAGAATTACGATCGCTAGTGCATAAGGAACATTTAAAAGCCATAGAACCATAAAAGCCATTATACTAACAAGCGCCCCTAAGACAATCTGTGCAATTAACCAGTTGCCAATTTTTTCTTGTGATTTCTTTATTAAATTTATTGTATATGGTTGGTGTTCAATTGGAACAATCGAACGAATAAAAGAATAAAGACTGTCTCGGGAAATAACAAGATAAAAAGAGATAACAAATGTTAAAACAATAGAAAAAATACTACCAAAAACCGTACGGGTTGTCGCAAAAATTCCGCCGGTCGTTTGTGTCAAGAATTGCCCCATATTCAAAAGGCCTTTCTGCAAAGAAGGCAGTAAATCAACTTGCCCAATCAAAACACCAGCCTTGCCAAGCATGATTACTAATTGGTTGTATATTCCAGGAAGGTTATCGGCCAATGATTGAATTTCCATCGTAAGCGGAGGAATTAAAAGGGTTATCGCCAATACTATAAAAGCAATAAAAATAATATAAGTAGTTAGAACAGATATAGCGCGCGGTATGTGAAACTTCTGCATTTTAGTAACAAGCGGTTCCAAAGCAGATGCAATGAGCACAGAAACAAGTAAAACTAACAATATATCCCTAACAAACCAAACAAACCAAGCCGCTAAAAGAAAAACAATAATTTTAACCAATGTGTTGGCCGAAATATCTATTGTCGTAAAAGATGTATTTCTCATGAGTGTTTATTAAAAATCCTTTCTAGCTCTCCATCAACTATATTTGGCGATATTGCAGAAATGCGCAAATATTCCGGATCAAGGTACTTCTGCGCCACACGACGCACATCGTTCGCTGTTACGACATCGAAATTACTCATCACCTCATTCAATGACAGAATCCGCCCAGACAATACCATTTGACCACCAATAAATTGTGCCACTGCGTTTGAGGATTCTAACCGAATTAACAAACGCCCTTTAATATTTTCTTTTGCCTTTCGTAGTTCATCTTTACCAACCAAATTCTTACGAATCTTCTTGTACTCATCAAGAATCACTGCTGTCGCCTTTTTGTCATTTGACGGATCAACTCCAATTTGCGTGGCAATATATCCAGTGTCCACAAAATGTTCCGCCATAGTATGAACCGAATAAGCTAACCCTCTTCGCTCACGTACCTCAATAAACAAACGACTCGACATGCTTCCACCCAAAATCGTGGCCAAAAGATCCACGGCACATCTGTCTTCGTGGGTTAACGAGACACCCCTCCCTCCGATAATCATGTGTGCTTGATCGGTTTTTTTATTTCTAGTGGAAATTCTTTCTTTTCCCCAAAGATTGTTAAAATCGTTCGCCTTTTGCGGTTGAGTTACTGGCAAGCCCTTGAACTGGTTTCTGAGCATTTTTATTCCTTTCTGCGGATCGATGTTGCCAGCAATGCAAATAACGATGTTGCCAGCAACATATTGACGATTGCGATATTCAATAATTTTTTTACGTGAAATTGAATTTATCACATCTTTTGTGCCGATAATTTTTCTGCCTAGATCATGCTCTCCAAAAAGTTGGTGCTCAAATTGCTCCCCCACTAATTCCTGAGGATTATCTTCGTACATATTCATTTCCTCAATTACAACACCACGTTCGCGATTAATTTCCTTCGGATCAAATAGGGGATTTATTATCATGTCCCCCAAAACATCAATAATTAATTTCGCATGTTGCGCATCACCCTTTGCGTAAAAAGCGGTCGTCTCTTTTGATGTAAACGCATTAAATTCTCCTCCTATTTCATCTAACGCTTCGGAAATTAGTAGCGTGGAAGGACGTTTTTTTGAGCCCTTAAAGAAAAGGTGCTCTAAAAAGTGGGAAACTCCAGAATCTTCCGAACTTTCATAACGAGATCCGGTTCCAATAAAAGCCATCACCGTAACAGCGCCTGTTCCTTTCATCGGCAAAGCTATTAAACGTAGTCCTGATCGAGTTACATCCTGATGAATATCAAATAGAGAATTGTTCATAAATTTTCTTCATATTCCTTCTCAAAATAAGAGCTTAAATCCGCAATTTTTATTCTTTCTTGCTTCATGGTGTCACGCTCGCGAACAGTAACAGCCAAATCTTCCAACGTTTCATGATCTATTGTTACACAGAACGGCGTACCAATTTCATCTTGCCTGCGATAACGTCTACCAATCGATCCGTTCTCGTCGTATTGTATCTGATACTTCTTTCGAAGATCTGTGGCAATTTCTCTTGCTTTAGAAACAAGAGCTTCGTTGTTTGTAAGTAACGGAAACACTGCTATCTGTACCGGCGCAATAATACGGGGCAAATGCAATATCATCCGCTGTTCACCATCAATATTTTCTTCTTCCAAGGCGTTTGCCAAAACAGCCAAAGTTAAACGATCAGCTCCAACTGAAGTTTCAATAATCCATGGAAGAAATTTTTCTTTTGTTGTCTCATCAAAAAAAGACAAATCTTTTCCGGAAAATTCACTATGCCTTCGTAAATCCCAATCACCACGATTGTGAATTCCCTCAATTTCTTGCCAACCAAAAGGCATTTTATACTGAATATCAAATGCTGCTTTTGCATAATGTGCCAGTTCATTTTTTTCGTGTTCGTGAAAACGCACAACTTTTTCAGTAAATCCGATGTTGTTATACCAGTCGGCACGCCTCTTTTTCCATTCTTCAAACGCTTCACTGGCTTGATCTGGTTTTACAAAATACTGCATTTCCATTTGTTCAAACTCCACTGTTCGGAATGTAAAATTTCCGGGGGTAACTTCATTGCGAAAAGCTTTGCCAATCTGGGCAATTCCAAATGGCACTTTCAAGCGCATGGCATTGGAAACAAGCTGAGCGTTAACATAAATCCCTTGCGCTGTTTCCGGACGCAAATAGATCAATGACCCCTCATTTTCAATAGCACCAAGACGTGTGGTAAACATTAAATTAAACTGCCGCGGTTCAGAAAAACTATCTTTCGATCCACATCCGGGACATCCTTTTTTCGCTAAAGCAATCTTAACCTCTTCCGGATTTTCTTTATTTTTCATATACTCCTCATCTCCCAAAAGATGATCGGCACGAAAACGTTTATGGCATTTTTTACATTCAACTAAAGGATCAGTGAAATTAGAAACATGCCCTGATGCTTCCCATACTTTAGGGTGCATCATTATCGCAGCATCAAGACCAACGATGTTGTCGAATTCTCGTGTCATCGTCTTCCACCAATATTTTTTTATATTATTCTTCAGTTCAACACCCAACGGACCGTAATCATAAGAGGCCGCCGCTCCGCCGTAAATATCAGAAGATTGAAAAATAAAACCACGACGTTTTGCGAGAGAAATGATCTGATCAAGTGATTTGGCAGGCATAGCCGAAGTGTATTGATTTTTCTACCTTTGGTCAAAGTTTATTTTAACGTACCCGATCCTCCGGAACGACGATACATAGAGCTCATATCCTTTCTTATTTTATCAAGTTTTAATTCTTCTCTTCTTATGTGGCCTTCCGTTGCTCCATCGTGACGAAGTTTTTCTAAACGCCGGTCATTTTCCTGTTTGATCTTGTTGTAACTTTTTTTAAGTCCGGTGCGTAATTTTGCATTTCGTTGAGACATAATAAGCGGACTACTGGCATCACGCACTCCCCCAATCGAACTTTCCAATTTTCCCATTTTTTTTCTTACCTGATCATCATACGCATGTAAATCGCGGGCTCGTCTTTCGACATCATGAAGATCATCCTGAAGATGCGATATTTTTCTGTCAAAATTACGGTCATTTTTTTCAACAATTTCTTCCGATGGATCGCTTGTTTTACGATCAATACGCCCAGCGCCACCGGAATACAAATTGCCGTACACCTTACGTTCTTTTTCTATACCATCGTCAATATCATCACCGGACGATCTTCTTCCTAATAAAAAGTCTAAAATTCCCATAGATGAATATTACACCTCGTATTTCTCAACGTGAAGAGAATTCGACACTAACTATTATTCGATAATTATTGCTCTTATTTTCTTCATCAATTGCAAATAAAACCATAAATTATTAATGGTTGCCAAATAAAGAGCCATCGGTTCATTAATCATAAAAAGATGGCGCAAATAAGCGACACTAACTCCACTTAAAAGATCACATTCGGCATTAACGGGACTGCTTTCAGACAAAAATTGGTTGTTTTTTATTTTTATTTTTCCATACAACATCGACACATCCACTTTCTCTGCCAATGGATCCTTAATAATCTTACGCAAATAATCCTCATTCAATTTTGTGTACAAAAGGCCATGCCTGGCATTTCTGGTTGGTAAAACACAATCAAACATGTCCACGCCTCGTCTAACCGCCTCCACAATATCTTCCGGCTGACCCACCCCCATAAGATACCGAGGCTTCTCCTCTGGCAACAAAGGCATAACAGCAGAAATTGTTTTATACATATCCTCATTTAATTCCCCAACAGAAAGCCCGCCAATTGCGTAACCGTCAAATCCTATCCTTACAAGATCTGCAGCTGATTGGTTACGCATGTTTTCATTTGTTCCGCCCTGCACGATAGCAAACAAAAGCGGCCTAAGATCAGATTTTTCCTGAATACTTAAAAATTTATCTTTTGCGCGCGCCGCCCACTTTGTTGTTCTCTCCATTGCTTTTTTTATTTTTTCATCAGAACTCGGCAAAGCACATACTTCATCTAAAACCATGGATATATCGGAACCGAATATATGTTGCGCATCAATAACATTTTCCGGTGTTAGAAAAATTTCTTGACCATCTACAACAGACCTAAAAGAAACACCTTCGTCGTTAACAATCCTATTTTTTGCCAAACTAAAAACTTGAAACCCCCCACTATCTGTTAGTATCGGCCCATCCCAACCAATAAAACGATGCAACCCTCCCATATTTTTAATAAGATCTAAACCGGGGCGCGCCACAAGATGATAAGTGTTACTCAGTATAATTTCCGCACCGAGGTTTTTTAGAACAGAAAATGGCGCAACACGAACGGCACCGCGTGTCGCAATTGACATAAAACACGGAGTATTGATTTTTCCATGAGGAAGATTTAATTCCCCCAAACGAAGAGAACCACTGGAAACACTGACAGTAAATTGATTCTTATTTTTCTTAAGCAATGGATCTTTCAGATGCAATGACAACATTTTGTAAAAGCATAATTACTGTCATTGGACCCACGCCACCCGGAACAGGTGAAATTGCAGAAGCAATTTTATCAACATCGGCATGTTTTATATCTCCGTACCATTTGCCGCCAATCTTATGCGATCCAACATCTATAACCACGCCGCCTTTTTTTATATATTTTCCGGTAATAAATTCTGGCTGGCCAATTGCCACCACTAAAATATCGGCGTTTTTTGTGTGTTTAACTAAATCTACAGTGTGACGATGGCAAACAGTCACAGTCGCGTTACTATTTTTATCTTTTTGCAAAAGGGTTAACGCTAACGGTCTTCCAACCAAATTCCCTCTTCCAACAATAACAACATCCTTTCCTTCTACAACTATTTTATTTGCGGTAAGCAACTTCTGGATACCGGCAGGAGTCGGAGGTAAAAAACGCGGAATACTCAAAGACAAAAGCCCAATATTTTCTGGGTGGAGGCAATCAATATCTTTTATCGGCATAACACTCCTCACTGCTTCACCAAGAGATTTTGGATTATTTTTGGGAAGTTGAATAACAATTCCGTGAATATTAGAATCGTTATTCCATTTTTTAATAAGCTCTGTTGCTTTAATTAAAAAATCTTTCTTATCCAATTTTTCCACTATTGTCTTTATACCAATTTTGGCAGCCGTATTTACCTTATTTTTTACAAATATTTCACTTGCCTGATCGTTTCTAAGCAAAATAACGCCCATTCCTGGCGTGATACCTTTTTTATTCAGCACTTTTACACGCTTAACAAGCTGTTTTTCAATTTTTGCCGCAAGGGCACGGCCATCCAAGATCAAGGATTTCATAAGGGGATAATATACTCTAAAAACCAGGAAGTGGGAAGGATCGGCAGAATTCTTTAACTTCTTGCTTAATTTTACCCACACGAGTCTCGTCTGAGTGATTCCGAATCGCCTCAAGCATAAAGTCTGTTAGACGCACAATATCATCTTCTTTCATTCCACGCGTAGTAACCGCTGGTGTCCCCAAACGCAACCCGCTTGGAGAAAATGGTGGCAACAAATCATCTGGAACTGAGCTTTTGCTGGCACTGATGCCAATTTCATCTAAAATGTGCTGCACTTCCTTGCCATTCAAATTAAATGAACGAACACAGTCAACAACCATCATGTGATTATCTGTGCCATTGGTAACAAGTTTGCAACCATTTGCCATCAAATGTTCTGCCATTTTTTTAGCATTAGCGATTATCTGTTTGGCATAGATTTTGTATTCAGGTTTTCCAGCTTCTCCCAAAGCCACCGCTATTGCCGCTATATTATTCATATGAGGTCCTCCTTGAAAACCAGGAAAAACACTGCGATCGATCAGGGTTGGCAGATTTTCTACTGTTTTTTCAACAGCCTTAAGCGGATTTGAAACTATTCCGCGTGACATAATCATGCCCCCACGTGGACCACGCAATGTTTTGTGGGTTGTCGTTGTCACCACATTAAATCCAAAATCAAAAGGATTTTTTAATTCTCCGGCGGCAATAAGTCCCGCCACATGCGCCATATCGGCCATCGCAATCGCTCCCACTTCATCTGCAATTGATTTCATTTTTGCGTAGTCCAATTCGCGAGGATAAGCAGAAAAACCAGCCAAAATTATTTTAACTTTCTCCTGCTTGGCAACTTTCAGCATTTCGTCATAATCAATTTCCCCGGTTTCGGGATCTTTCATTTTGTAACGCGCGAACTTAAATATCTTTGTCATATATGTAACCGGACTTCCGTGAGTTAAGTGTCCGCCGTGCGAAAGATCCATACCCATTACAGCATCACCGGGTTCTAGCCAAGAAAAATAAACAGCAATATTAGCCGGCGCACCAGACAATGGTTGAACGTTAGCATGGTCACATCTGAATAATTTTTTTGCCCGCTCGATAGCAAGAGTCTCCACTGCATCCGTAAATTCTTGTCCACCATAATAACGTCTCCCCGGAAAACCCTCAGCATATTTATTTGTAAGATGACTTCCCAAAGCAGCCAAAACAGACGGAGAAACATAATTCTCCGAAGCAATTAATTCTATTCCATCTTTCTGGCGATTTTTTTCTCCCAAAACTGCGGCAAAAACTTCTGGGTCGTTTTCTTGTAAATCTTTGTTGTACATATAAATTACTTAACGCTTTTTACAACGCAAAGTCAATTTTAACCACAAAATAAAAACCCCCACCATGAAGTTCATGGTGGGGCGAAAGAAAGAACGAGGTTCAGCAGGTGGCGGGTACCGCAGCAAGAGCTTGAAGCTCCTCTTGGGAAGTCCCGATGTCTTCCGGCTTTTTCTCAGCCATTTCGAGAAACGCGCGGATGGCTGCGACGTTGCGGAAGATTTCTGAATTTGAAGAGCACCCTTCAGCCCGCCTCTGAACCAACTTTCGTGTCCAGAAGAGAAGAAACGTGGCGGAGTACACGTATGCCGGAACCATCAGAGAATCAATCTCTTCTTGGCTCGAGTCGATATCCTCGAGAGACGCCCTGGCCTTAGAAAGTTGCAGCCGAAGCCTTTGGACGTAAGGCACAGGGTCACCAGGCAGGACTACATCTTTGCCCATATCCGTGTAGTATCCACTAATCGGCAAGAACCAAACACGCTGCCGGAGCGTCTCCAGAGTCGATTTGGCAAAAAGCAGATAGTTCTTGCGTTTCAAAATACTCAAGTCGGCCAACGAAATGCCAAGATCGGCGATTCCCGCTCCTGCCTTCCTTAGCATTTCAAACAGTCTGGAGAAATCGAGGATGCAGAAACTACCGCCTTCGATACCCTCTTTGTGGTGTCTCCACCAAACTTTCGCCTGGTTGAGCCATGCCAGCTTTTGCAGGGAAACAAGCTCTTCTTGGGTAGTTCCAAGCTCTTCCAGAGATATGTCGATACGTCTTCCTTCAAAGAGTTCAGCACAGACCATGTCGGGATCCATACAAAAGTCAATGCTTGCTGCCGCCGCGTTTCGCAGCAAACAAAGACGCTCTGACAAGAACTTCCTGTTTTCCTCCCGCAAAAGGACCTTGAGTTCTTGCTGGCTTGTACCGACATCTTCTGGTTTAATCCCCTCCGCCACCAGGTAAGCAACCAAGTTCACAATACTCCCGGTCTCCCCACAGCGGTATCGAGCCAGCCACTTCTCTGCGTAAATCCGTTTGCTTTTGCCGCATCGAAATTCCGCCAACTCCTCTTCGGTCGTACCTATCGCAAAGAACGACCAGCCCGCCTTCAAGGCCTCGTCGATTTGGGTTGGTTCCCAATAGGATTGGGAACCGTTTCTCAATCGCACGAGCTCTCTACGCGCTGAATCAAGCATGTGCGCCGACGACTTCTTACGACCCTTCAGTAGTAGAAGAATCTGCACAACGAGAACAAGCACAAAAACAATCCACAAAATTGTTCCAGCGTACATGGAAAAGTACCTTTCTTTGGAATGAACGGTCAGAATATCCGAACTACTCTTTATATACTAAAGCAACATTTGTGTCAAGTTCTTGTCCCAACTACAAACTCGCAAAAATGACTACTTTTATTGTTTTTTCGAGACAATGTTTCTTACTAATTCTATCGTTTTACCAAAGATAGAATGCAGGGGCGTTGGCATATTATCAATCTCAAACCACCCTATTTCATCTATTTTTTCAGGATCGCCGTTGATAACCTTATTTGGATCAACTTTCGCCGAAAAACGCATAGCCATCCAATGAGTTTTTGTGCTCCCATTCACCCTTACTACATTTTCGTGATTTACAAACTGTAAATCTTCCGCATCAACGCCATATTCTTCTTTGATTTCTCTTTTTACAGCGTCTTCCAAATCTTCCCCAAACTCAACCGCTCCACCGCCACAATCCCACGTGCCATGTTCATCTCGACATTTATTACTCCTCTTGTGTAATAATATTCTTCCGTTTCCGTCGTGGCACATAAAAACGACATTAACCCCAATAAAATCAACGCCTCGTTTTAGGTCATGCGCCGGTTTGGCTATTTCAATATTATTTCCCATAGCGCCTATTATACTACTTGCTTATATAACGTAAATTTATTAGCTTGAACCTATCTGCAGAAATGAATAGCCGGCATTTCTGCTTCTCTGTAAGGAGCGACAAGATAGGCTGCCGCAAGAGCTAGCGGGTCAGAATGACCTTGTACACACCGCGCTGGCGCAATACTTGCGGCTTTTTCTATTTTATTCCACCCATTAGTTTTTGATGCTCTTGTGTGTTTAGCATTCCGCACTTCTTATACTTTTTTCCAGATTCACAAGGACACGGATCATTACGACCAATCAGATCTTTTTTTCTTGCCGGTGTTGCACCAAGAAGTGTTGTTGAAGCAACTTTTGGTTGCACGGAATTTCCTTCGGCATTTTCCGGTCCGGCAATCGGTTTTTCCGCCTCAGGATGAGACATAACTATTTGCGGTTGATTTAAATTTTCCTGCTGAGGATGGGTTTGCGGGTGAATATCCAGGTGGAAAATCGCGGCTGCCGCTTCTTGCCTAAAACTCGCCATCAAGTTCAGGAAAAGTTGATGTCCTTCTCTTCTATACTCAACCAAAGGATCGCGTTGTCCGTAACCTCGCAACCCGATACCGGTCCTCAAATATTCCATGGTATCTAGATGATCCGTCCAAAGCATGTCTAAAGCACGTAACAAAATACTACGAACAACATCATAAAAAGCCGGATCTTTCTTGGTACGTGACTCCTGTTCATCGTAATGTTTCTCGACAAATTTTTTCAGAATCTCTTTCAAATTATCATTGACTCCGCTTGAAAAATCTGCGGGAATGCCTTCTTGAATTTCTTTCCATTCTTCTTCTTGCAAATTAATCAGCCGTTCAATAGCTTTTTTAACTTCTAATTCAGCGCTATGTTCCTCCACATCTTCCGGTGGTGGAGCAATAAGTGCGGTGTTTACAACATCATTTAATGTTTCAGAAAGAATATCCACAACCTCATCGCGTAACTTCTCGTTTGCGGTTTGCGTCTCCAAAATATTATTGCGCAAACGATAAAACGCCTCGCGCTGTTTGTTCATCACATCGTCATAATCTAAAACTTGTTTTCTGGAATCAAAGTAAAATCCTTCCACTCTCGCTTGAGCGGATTCAACCGCCTTTGAAACCATTTTACTTTCGATCGGCTCGTCTTCCGGAATATTAAAACGTGTCAGCAAATTTTTCATGCGATCCGCACCAAAAATACGCATCACATCATCTTCAGCGGAAATGAAAAACTGCGAACTGCCGGGATCGCCCTGACGGCCGGCTCGACCACGCAACTGATTATCTATACGACGTGCCTCATGGCGTTCCGTTCCAATAATGTGCAGCCCACCAACATCCCGTACCCCTTCTCCCAATTTAATGTCTGTGCCACGACCCGCCATGTTTGTAGAAATTGTGACGGCATTTTTTTGTCCGGCTTGAGAAATAATTTCTGCTTCTCGAGCATGATTCTTCGCGTTTAATACTTCATGTTTCACCCCTTCGCGCTTAAGCATATTGCTCAGAAATTCCGATTTTTCTATCGCCACAGTACCAACCAAAACAGGCTGACCCTTAGATGTACGTTCTTTTATCTCATTTACCACATTGCGAAACTTCCCAATTTCCGTGCGATAAATACGATCCGGAGAATCTTTTCTAATAAGGTCTTTATTTGTAGGAACAACCAAAACATCAAGATTATAAACTTTCTGAAATTCCTCTTCGGAAGTTTTAGCCGTACCTGTCATACCGGCTAATTTTTTATACAGACGGAAATAATTCTGAAAAGTTATGGTGGCCAGTGTACGACTTTCTTGTTGAACTTTCACATTCTCTTTTGCCTCAATCGCCTGATGCAAACCTTCTGAGTAACGACGACCGGGCATCAACCTTCCGGTAAACGAATCCACAATCATTACTTCCCCTTCTTTAACAACATAATCAACATCACGTTTATACAGTGCCATGGCTCTCAGTGCCTGTTCCAAATGATGAACAACTTTTACCTCACCGGAACCATAAAGATTATCAATACCGAGAATTTTTTCGACCTTGGTAATACCTTCATCAGTTAAAGTTGCGGCACGTTCTTTTTCATCCACTTCATAATCGGTTTCCTTTTTTAATTGAGGAGCAATTCTTGCAAATTCCGAATATTGCCTACTAGACTCTTCATCCGGCGCGGAAATAATTAAAGGTGTACGCGCTTCATCAATCAAAATGGAGTCAACCTCATCAACAATCGCAAAAGAAAGTTCCCTCTGCGCTTTTTCTTCCAAACGATACGTCATATTATCTCGCAGATAATCAAAACCAAATTCGTTGTTTGTGCCATATGTAATATCTGCCTCATATGCTTGTTTCTTTTCAAGCGCATTTTGCCCATGCAATGTCACACCCACTGTCAGCCCCAGGGTGCGATATATTTTCCCCATCCATTCGGCGTCACGTTTAGCCAAGTATTCGTTTGCTGTTACTAAATGCGCCCCTTTCCCAAGAATTGCGTTCAAAACCATTGGCATAGTAGAAACCAACGTTTTACCCTCACCGGTTTTCATTTCAGCGATATTGCCCTGGTGCAAAATAATTCCTCCCATAACCTGTACGGGGAAAGGATGCTCACCAAGTACTCTGCGAGCAGTCTCACGAACAATAGCAAAAGTTTCAGGAAGCAGTTCGTCTAATGATTTTTCCTTTACCTGTTCACGTAGTTTCTGTAGTTGTTGTGGAAGTTCATTATCTGAAAACTTTTTTGTAGCTTCTTCCAATACCAAAACCTTATCGGCAATAACCTTTATTTTTGCCAATTTTGCCGCGTCACGTGCGAAAAAACGATCTAAGAGTGCGCTCATAACAATAATTTACTCTTACATAAATCCGCCTAAAAAACAAGAAAAATCCCCCAGCAGCGGATGCTACATGGGGGAGCGGCGCAGAAAGGAAGAATGGAGAGAAAAAGGGGGAACGGAGAGCGCTAACGAAACACGAAACACATCGAGACGCGGGAGGAAATTCGGCCGAACTCGGCAGAAAACAAGCGGCCGAAAGAACCAAGCGGCACTAAAGGAAAACGACCGCAATGGTCAGAAGCCCTCCAGGCAGAAAACCGTCACAGACTCGCCCTCCGTTCCCCGGAAGCAACGATGTATTCAGTGTGGAATGAACAACTTCATACCCAATCTAAAATAAGCGCTGTTTTCTGTCAACGCGTCACCAACCGCACCTATTCCACAAAATTATTAAAATATTTTCGTATTAAGCGACCTCACGACTTTTTGTAAAAACAAAAAGCGTGCAGAGCGAGGGTAATGGCGCAGTCCGCCATTACCCGGAGCGTTCGATTAATACGAAAATATTTTAATAATTTACCCTTTTCCCCATTCCTCCCACTTTTTTTGTACAAATTCACTAAGATTTTTTTTAAACATTTCTTCTGAAAATTTCTCCGCCTGCTTTCTAATCACATTACAATCATATGAATTTTCTTTTTCTAAAAACTGCCGGATTGATTCCGCCAAAATAGCTTCGTGAGATTCATCAAAAAATTCGCCCGTAACACCCTCAACAACAGTCTCCAGTGCTCCACCCCGTCGAAGAGCAATAACTGGTTTACCCGAAGCCATCGCCTCAACTGGCACGATACCAAAATCATCTTCTCCCGGGAAAATTACCGCCCGTGCACCGGCATATAAATCTGGCAGCATTTCATCGGTAACAAATCCCTTAAAGGATATTTTTGGTCCGGCAATACTTTCCAATCTTGCGCGATCACGCCCCTCTCCCACAATCACAAGTGGCAATTCCAATTTATTGAAAGCATGCACAGCAGTGTCTATTTTTTTATACGGAGCAAGACGAGAAACTATTAGAAAATACCCTTTGTTTTCTTTTGTCGCTTTATATTTGTTGATATCTACCGGAGGATATATTACGTCCGAATTCATGCCATAATATTTTTTAATACGACCAGCAGTAGTTTTTGAGTTCGCAACAAAATAGTCGACACGCCTTGCCGCGGCCTGATCCCAAAGACGCAAGTAATGCAATAAGACTGACAAGAAAGCGTGTTTTATTTTTGACTTACCAAATTCTTCTAAAATGTGAGGATACCAATCCCATAGATATCTTGTTGGTGAATGACAATAGCAAACATGCATTGTCCCCGGACGAGTTACCACACCCTTAGCAAAAGCTGAGGCACTACTAATAACGACATCAAAACGGCTCAAATCAAATGTTTCCGGAACAATCGGCAGAAGAGGTAAAAATAAACGCTCCCGTTTTCGAAGAAATTCAGGAAAACGACGTAAAAAAGAAAAGTGTATATCCGCATCATGCAAAATAGTTTGCGTAACAGCCCCCTCGTGCAAAAGAGCATAAATCGGAGCGTCCGGATACATAATGTGCATCTGTCCCAAAACCCTTTCGGCGCCGCCTAAACGCGTAAGTGATTCATGAACCAAAGCCACCTTCATTGATTTCATAAAATCCTCCTTGTTCTTTTGTTTGTGATTAGTATATCAGCTATTTCTTTCGCGACATCAGTCCAACTTCTCGAAAAAGGCGGATCAGGAGTAAGCGGATTATCAATTAATTTCTCTAATGCCTTTTCCCAAGTGTTCAGATTGTCCGCGGCAGTATATATTCCTCTATTTCCACCAACCTCGATACACGGAGGGCAGTTTGATGACGCAAAGGGTACTCGAGCAGTTCTTGCTTCCAACAAAACCAAACTAGTTCCTTCGCAAACACTTGGCAGAACAATTCCACTAGCTTCCCGAAAGGCCTGGTCACGCACTTCGTCTGAAACATAACCTGCAAATATTATTCTTTCTTTGTGATTTAGTTTTTTGATTGTTTCCATAATTTCCTCTTCCCCATAACCGCCTTTTCCCAAAAGAACAAGATTGTGGGTTAAATCAGTCCGACGGGTAAGCATTCCATCAAAAGCGCGCAAAAGAAAGCTAATATTTTTTTTCTTATCGATTCTTCCCACATACAATAAATATGGCTTCTTCCATGGGAGAGCATATTTTTTATTAACATTTTCTATTGGCATTGCGGCAGGAGAAACGATAAAAACATTTTTAGCACCATAAATATTTTTAATTCTTTCCGCGGTATATTTTGAATGCGTTAAAATATTCGCATTTATAGCAGCATCTCCCGTGGTCAAACGCAGATACCATCTTCCCCAAAAAGAATATGCTTGTGAAAAATCTTCCCAGCAGACATCGTGTACAAAAACAGTACAATGCCTTGGTCGGAAAAAAGGAAGCACATGAGACGGCACAAAAAGATGGTCAATCTTGTCTCTTTGCGTCATTGTTCCTAAAAATATTTGAGTCCAAAGATAACGTAAATTTGCTGACCTGACATGCGCCCCGTCAAATAATTTTGAGTTTTTCTTTGCGTAAACAGTCACCCGATGTCCACGAGCAGTAAGCTCCCTGATCAGTTCCGGCAAAACCAGTTGACTGTAGCGCTCTACGCCCGTTGCATTAACTTCCCCGCATCTGGAACCATCGATGCCTATATGCATATTTAACGCGCTGCCAATAAACTTTTTTTGTACACTTCCAAATTTTCAATAGCCACACCAACACCCTTGATTACACAGTGCAAGGGATTTTCCGCTACTGTGCAAGGAACACATGTTACCTTGGCAACCAACTTATCCATATTGCGCAAAAGAGCTCCACCACCAGAAAGAACTATCCCTTTATCAATAACATCAGCGGAAAGTTCCGGTGGGGTATCTTGCAAAACAAGTTTTATCGCCTGAGTAATATTTTCCAATTCATCTTGTATGGCATCAGTCACTTCAAAAGAAGTCACCGTCACCTCTTTTGGCAATCCGCTACTTATATCGCGTCCGCGAATTACATATTCCTTTTGTTCCTCTATTTGAATAGCACTACCAATCGCAATTTTAACTTCCTCGGCCGTTCTTTCACCTATAGCAAGACCGTGTCTTTTACGAATATATTCGGCGATAGCATTGTCTATTTTGTTGCCACCAACTCTGGCCGAATGTGAAGCAACGATTCCACCAAGTGAAATAACAGCCACTTCCGATGTTCCCCCGCCAATATCAATAATCATGTTACCCGAAGACTCACCAATCGGAATTCCCGCCCCTATCGCTGCGGCCAACGGCTCTTTTACCAAATAAGCGTTTTTGGCTCCTGCCTGCAAAGCGGCTTCCGTTACCGCTCTTCGTTCAGTACTGGTAATCCCAGCAGGAACGGCAATCATTACATCGGGTCTAAAAAAATTGAAACCTCTTCCCAGGGCTTTTTCAATAAAATATCTCAGCATCGCTTCTGTAACACGAAAATCGGCAATTACTCCGTCACGTAAAGGCCGGCTTGTAATAACACTCTCGGGAGTCCTGCCCAACATTTCCTTTGCTTCGCTTCCAACTGCCAAAATTCTGTTGTCATTAATGGAAACTGCAACTACAGTCGGCTCAGAAATAACTACTCCCTTTTTCGGCAAATAAACGAGCGTGTTTGCCGTTCCCAAATCGATACCAATACGTCGTGTAAGCATGTAATAAAAGGTGGTTAGTTGACTTATTTTAGCATTGGAAGGTTATTTTTTCAATCAACAGCATAAAAATAAAGGGTCTCCATCTCCTCCCTTGATAAGGGGAGGACGGAAGGGGTTTCAAAAACTGTTAATCTGGTCGCAAAGTTACAGGTCTCGTGGACCCCGAACTTTGCGACACCTCTAAAGGAAAGAGATACATGGAAGGGAAAAACTTGGTTTTCCCTTCCAGATAACATAGAATGGTAGCCATGTCACACCGCATGCGCATATTCCTAAACGTCCTCGCTTGGACGGCTTTTTTAGTAATCGCTCCTTTTCTTATTAGTTATTCCCTTGGTAGAAAAATCACACCCGTATCAACACAGCCAGAAACAGTGGGCGCATTTCTCGTTCGATCAATTCCAAGTGGTGCCAATATTGTTTTAAATGAGAAAAATGTTTCTTCGAAAACTCCCACTGCCATACAAAATCTCCTTCCTGGAAATTATAACTTAGAAATAAACAAGGACGGGTATCGATTATGGAAAAAACTACTCCCAATATCAGGCACAATGATAACTGATGTAAGAGATGTGCGACTTATTCCGGAAAAAATAGAAGAAGATGTTATGCGTGGAAATGTTGTCGATTTTTATCTGTCTCCCAAAAGACAAACAATAGCTGTCTTGGAAGATTCAAAAAACAATCGTAAGATACGTATTTTGTCGTTACGAAATTTTTCCGATATTGGAATAGCAGCAGACCTCGTCATAGACCGCCAAGAAAAAATACAGTGGTTCTGGTCTCCAGACGAAGACTTGGCTATTTTGACATTAACATCAAGAAAGCCCTCTAGAAATATTTTATTAGATCTTAAAACTGGGAAAACGAGCTCACTTCCGGAAGAAAACTCAAAAATTGTGGGCTGGGTTTCTGATTTATCGGGAGAAAAAACGCTTAAAATAAAGGGGCCAAAAGCTATCCTATCCTCTTTTCAAAATGATGGTACGGAAACTATTTCCGAGTCCGCTTTGCAAATAAATTTTAGCAATAACGGATTTGCAATTTTAGAAAAAGATGAAACACAAAAATACGTTATAAGAACTTTTTCAAACAGCGGAAGAGAGACCGATAAAATATATCCGCCAGATTCCGTAAAAAATGGGGTTGATAATATTTTTCTTTCTCCAAGAGGAGATATCGCGCTTTTAGCTCAGCCCAATCAAAAACTATTTATCTGGGATACTGACGAAAGATTATGGCATGAAATCACAAGCCACGCCGAAAATGTAATCTGGTCTCCGGAGGGAGATAAAATCTCCTGGCAGGAATCAGAATTCGATTTATGGGCAATGAACCTACACGAAAAACGCGCCTTACTTTCGCCATATATACCGGAATTAATAACTCGTATTTCTACTGCGATTCGCAAACCGACTTGGTATGCAGGCTCTCATCACTTGGTTTTTTTGGAAAGAGATACTGTAAATATAATCGAAATTGATCCAAGATCAGGGCATCGTACAGAAAGCATCATCAGCACGAATCGTGGAGACGGCAGTTTTGAAGTAATCGAAAACGGCGATTTGATTATTGCTACAGTACAACGCGATGACCAAAGTGTACTGTCGAGGTTTTTTATGTTAACTCAGCCAGACAGGTAAAAAGTAAAGTAAAAAAACAAGCCATATCCTTTTGGGTGGCCTCACGACTCTGCCCATCATGGCAAAGCTCGCCCCGATGGGCGGCTCCGCAAACCTATTATTTAGCGTGTAGAGCGAGGTCAGTGGCGTAGTTCGAAACTGACCGGAGCGTACACCCAAAAGGATATGGCTTGTTTTTTTACGAGTGGTTTTGATGGGTAAGGTTGTAAAAATCGATATATTTTCCTGCTATATTTTCCACTGTAAAATTTTGTTCAACATAATTTCGAGCAAGCATTCCCATTTTTTGCGCGTTTTCTTTATCGGAAACAATTTTTTTCAGAGCCAAATAAAGCTCATCAACACTTCCCGGTTTTACCAACACTCCCGTTCCATCTTTAAATGTTTCCTTAAGCCCTCCGATATTAGAAGCAACAACAGCTCTACCACGCGCGTATGCCTCAATAACTGTGCGTCCAAAAGGTTCTTCCCAAATACTCGGCTGAACAACAACAAAAGACTGATCAAAATGTTTTCGTACTTCATCTTGTGATAATTTTCCTGTCCAATTTACTGCGTCAGCAACCCCAATACTTTCCGCAAACTTACGATATTTTTCTACATGCCCGGATCCAATAATCGTAAGCTTCACACCCGACACATCTTTACGCAATTTGGCAAAAGATTTCAATAAAACGCCAATTCCCTTGTATTGCTCAACCGTTCCGGCATAAACAATATTTTTAGCCATCGGAAAGACATCAACATTCGAAAGCCATTCACGACCAACGGGATTTGGAATAACTATATTATTTTCCGGCAAGGACATCCGCGATGCCACGCGATTTTTAAGCGCGTTACTGATATAAATATGCCGAATAATTTTTTTATAGGATTGATCACGAAAATCCAAGTTGTATTTATATTGCCAGACTCTAAATGGTTTTCTTGGCAACGATGCTTCTTTTACTCTGTGGCACTTAAGCAGAACGTTTTTCCAAGAACAACCATCACACGATTTCCCATCGGACAACATATTATTTGTTGTCCCACAGATTGGAGCAAAATCACGCACTGTAACAAAACTGTTGTCCAAATTCAGCATCGACAAAGCGAGTGCGGAACGAAAATCATGCGCGTGTACTATATCAAAACCGTCGTCCAAGTATTTTTTTAGACACTTTGCCATGATGGAACTTTTTCTCTTTTCAAAAAGCGGCTTGTCCCATAACCCACGTAGCGCACGCACACGTCTAACATTAACGCCATTTATTTTTTCATCTGCATCCTTTTCCGCGCCACAAAATACATAAACTTCATGGCCAAGCGAAGCCATGCCCTCGGCAATCATTTTTGTGGACCATTCTCCACCACCAATAAAATCGGGTGGAAAATGAGCTGAGAGAAAAGCAATTTTCATGTTTTAAATATTTAGTAATTTACGATAAACATCCATCGTTAATTGCGCTGTCCTATCCCAGTTGAAATTTTTTACCCAAACAGAACCTTGAGCAATCAAACGCTCACGTAGTACAGAGTCGGAAACAATTTTTTCCATTGCCTCTGAAAGTGCTATCTCATCCAACGGATTTATCTTTAAGGCAGATTCTCCAACCACCTCCGGCAAACTCGATACATTAGATGTAATCACTGGCGTACCACAAGCCATTGCCTCCAGTGGCGGTAGTCCAAAGCCCTCATACAAACTGGGAAAAACAAATGCTGTTGCCATACTATAAAGCGCTGGCAATAACTCAGCGTCAACGTGTGATAAAATTTTTATTCTATCCCTGAATGGTGATCTTGCTATTTCTTGTTCAACATCTTCAAAACTCCAGCCCCATTTTCCCGCAAGTACTAAATCTTGTGGAATATTTTTAGCAACATGATTATAAGCTCGCACTAATCGAGCAATATTTTTTCTCGGCTCGATCGTTCCTAAATATAAAATAAAGTCTTTTGGTAATTTATATTTTTCCTTAACAATATTTTTTTTCTCATTGGTGGCCGGCATATATCTGGCATCTACCCCCAACGGAGTTACTGTTATTTTTTCCGGTGAAACCTGCAAACGTTCTACAATATCTTTTTTTGAACACTCAGAAATGGTCAGTAAATGTTCACATGTTTTTGCAACCAAAGGCAATTGTTTGTTCCAATAGGCAAGCTGTATTTTTGTCTGCGTCTCGGGATAAAGAAGAGGAATAACATCATACATCGTAGCGATAGCGCGCGGTTTTTTAAACGGCGTTGTCGCCGGCTTAAAATAATGGACGAAGTCTATTTTGTCGCGTTTAAGCGCTGATGGAAGAAAAAAATAATCCCAGGCGATTCGCATTAACGGATGCCAAACGTTCACCACTTTTTCTTTTACTGATTTTCCGGTGAATGTCCCAACGTAACGATTCGTATCGTAGTATACAAAATATTCCGCATTAATACTTCCCAATAAAATCCGGCTGATTACTTCTTTTGTATACGTACGCACTCCTCCACCAAGAGTGGAAAGTGAACGAGCTTCTAAAGCAATCTTTGGCATGGGTTATGTAGAAATTATATCCTCAAAAATTAATTCGTAGGACTTGGCGGTATTGTATATCAAATATTTCTCAACATCTTTTTTATTATTTTCACCCATTTCTCTTCGCAAATTACTGTCCGAGGCCATTTGATTCATTACTTTTGTTATTTTTTCCAAATCACTTACCGCCACAATCAGAGCATTACGCCCAGACGCTAAAAAATCAGACTGCCCACCAATATTAGGCGCTATAATAGGCAATCCTGCGTACATCGCCTCTAAAAAACAAATACCAAATCCTTCATGATGAGAAGTTGATACATAAATATCGGCCTGTTTAAGAATGTCGTATTTTTTTTGATCTGAAACACGTCCATGCAAAATAACGCGATTGTCTATTCCCAGTTTGGAAATTTCATCTTTCATTTCCAAAAAAAGAGGCCCGTCACCCATAATTTCCAGCATGGCTTTTTTATCATCCATTTGCGCGAAGGATCTGAGTAAATCAAAATATCCTTTTCTTGGAACAAGCCGGCCGATTGTGACAAAATGCAAAGGTTTTTCACTCATGTAATCCACGCTGTTTTTTACTTCCGAAGGATACTCTGCTGGTGGCACAAAGCCCAAAGGAATAACTTCTATTCCCTCATTGGCTCGATAGTGCCTGATCGCCCGCTCTTTTGTGTCATGAGAAATGGCTGTTAAACGATCCGCACAAAGCATTATTTTTCTAATAGTCCAACGCATTATGGCGTGGCGATGAGGAGAAATGCCTTTGCTGGGATCGTAAATATCCCCGCCAATTAAAGTCAGAACGAAGGGAATTTTGAATATCTTGGCCAAAAAGGCCGCAGGTAATCCCGACGGCACCGCGAAATGGGCATTTATGACTTGCGGGCGTATTTTGGGAATAAGAAATAAACCATAAAAAAATGCTGCAGGGAAAAACGTTACCAAAGAAATTAAAGTAGCGGTAGGCAAGTCAGTTCTCCCCAAAACAGGAACTCTGTAAATTGTTACTCCGTTTTTTATTTCCTTTGCCGGAAGATTACCAAAGCCCGTTGTCAAAACATAAACCTGGTGATGCAACGCCAGCTCAACCGCCAGATCCTGCGTTTCGATACCGCCTCCGCCCCCCAATGGCGGATATTCGTAATTGATTAATAATATTTTCATAAATAATATAATACTATTTATCGCTGATTCGTGGATTTTCCACCATTAACGAGTCGCCGTCAAGCTCCATGTTTAATACCGCGAACTTTCCCGCCGGCAAAATTAAATTAAATTTTAATAATCCTTTGTTTGTAATTAAAAAGTCCGCATCTTTCCCTTCAAAATTTGTGTGAACACTTTTAGTGTTCTTCGCATCCATTATATTGAACGCCAAAGAAATTTTCTTTTCATCTCGCGCAAACAAATACAGCTCTGAATTCTTTTTTATTTCTACAACATTTTTTCCAACTTCTTTCTTGATAATATTCCAACCATTCCCTTCGGCAACAAAATAATCGGCACCAGTTTTTTTTGAATAAAAATTGTAAACAAAAAATCCGGGATAAGCTTCCTTTTCATTCATACCCAATTCTTTTTTGAAATATCCTCTTATATATTCCAAATCGTCTTGACTAAGAAGGTGTTTTTTATTTCCCTCCATGGATATTAGACCACCAACGGGATTACTAGCCAAAACAATATTGCTAACACCTTGAGACAAAAATGCTAATTGTGCCACCTCGGAATTTTTCTGACCGAAAATAGTCGGTAAATAGAAATCACGTAGCCGTAATGGCAACAAATCACGGATTACGGGTGTGGCAGAAAAAATCTTTTGGTTTTCGGGGTCTTCAATACGAGATAAAGCCGAATTGCCCACCACTTCGCGCCCGTAAAATAAAGAAGCATAAAGCTGTTCAGAACCAAAAATATAATTTGTGTTGGCCGGAATAGCTAATATCTTTCCACTCTCCAAATACGGAACAACTGATTTTGCTCCTACTTTATTTACATTAATCGTTGGAAACCCAAAAACAGGAACTATTTCTGCAAAAAACAATAATGGCACAAAAAAATAAATTCCCTTTCTGTTTTTAATCCGCCAATTGCGCGCAAAGAAGATCGGCAATAATAAAACCGGTAAGGCAATAAATCTGCCCACTGTCCTAATCGCGGACAAAACAGGGATGTTAAACACAAACACACCAGGAAGAGGAATTTTAACGGAATGAATCTGCAAAGAAGCACCAAACGCCAAGACAAAACCCAAAACTGCCACCGTAAGCAAAAAATAATCTTTCCTGTCTAATTTATTTCTTTTCTTTGCAAAAATATACACACAAACAAATGGTAATAAAATTCCCAAAGTTTGTACCCCCTCCGAGACATTCAGATCTTGGTCACCAAAAGAGCTTTTAT
>Ga0247841_10000832_pt1 | contig 76149 bp, 70 predicted proteins | sample LaCruzMarch2015__2_FD_192410 | JGI IMG/M metagenome (GOLD analysis project Ga0247841, IMG submission 192410) | Freshwater microbial communities from meromictic Lake La Cruz, Castile-La Mancha, Spain - LaCruzMarch2015_18m | ecosystem: Environmental > Aquatic > Freshwater > Lake | place: Spain... | reverse complement strand
GCTAAATGAAATTAATTATTCCTTTATTTTAATTATATAGCCAAGGTAAATTTTAGTTGATTTTCGGTTACCTTTTTAAATGACTAAACGGTTATCCTATAGTTACATTTTAGATGACTTGATGCGTGCCACTTGACAAAGTCAACGAAATATGTTACAATTTGCTGTTCGAAATGTTCGAACGTTTAAAATCAAAAAGGCGACCATCCAGTGGGCCAGAGCCCGGTTGCCATTAAAGGAGGTGGAAATAATATGGGATCTTACTGGAAGATCTTTATTATCGCCACTTTATTAGTGGCGACCGTGCTCGGCGGCACCGAGAAGTGCTGGGCGACACCGCTCGAAAGCACGCCAACAGTCGACAAACAAAAAATGCTCCCAGGTTCAACCCAAAAAATTGAACCGTGCGTAAGTCGAAACGGACTGGAAGCTGCAGCTCTAGCAATTCCAGGCATCAAAGCAGCAATCGCTAAACTATGCGACCAGATGGCCGCATTGGCTAGACGAATAGTTGCTCTTGAAAACCGACCGCAGCCGGCTTCAAGACCGGTTACCATTACTAGGATCGTCAACAAGACGATAACTCAGCCGAAGAGTCCTGATTCGGCCTCCAAAACATCCTCTGGGGTAAGTGAGGAAATAAAAACGAAAGGGGGGTCGCCAATGTCGACCCTTATGATAGTATTAATGACAATTCTCTGCTGCGTGGTCGCAGCCGGACTGATTTGGATACTGCGCCATCATCCAGCCTTAATTGCAGGTGAAGGTGCACCATCACCCATTACTTTGGGAGCAACTAGAGCAGCTTGTCATCTTCCGAACCCTCAAGATGGAAAAGGTAGCACTTTCGATATTACTCCCACCCCTGGTGGAGGGATGCATATCGAAGAACATTGCTGGGGAGATACCGTGAAAGCCGTTTCTACCAGTAATACGGACTCATCAAACATCAACCCAAAAAACACTTCTGTTCCCACCGTTCCCCTCACCACTATCATAGATTTTTCTGGTTGCCACTTTGGGCCAGAAACTCTCCCTATCCCTCTACAACAAAGGGTTGATCCACGCATTGAAGGCCGCAAACAAGAAGTTACTAAGAATGATGCTCATGCACCCGATCAGGGAACAACACGTTCTCATAGTAACTCCTATCTAAATCTACTGCACTTCGCCCGTGATAACCCAAAAAACTTCCTCTTCCCGGGAATTAGAACCTTTATTTCCGATCTTGTAGTGGAAATAAACAATCAGAAATTTACTGAGGAAGAAGCTAAAGAAATACTCCGAGAGGAATGTCAACGCCAGAAAAATTTGTTATCAAAAAAACCTGATGGAAAGTCCGAAACCCCTCAAATATCAAATTCTGCCACTCAACCAGCTCCTGAGACATCCGAAACCGCTCAGACGACAGGTTCTACCACTCAACCGACTCCTGAAGTCATCGAAACTCCTATCAAAGAGAATGGAAAATCCTCTATTGGAGAAGAAATCCCGACTACCACTGAAAAACCATCTAAAAAAATGATTAATATTCCAACACCAACCAAAGAGAAATAGGAAATTTGTATATTAGCCCCACTAAAACTAATCTAGTGGGGTTCTTTTTTTGCTAAAATATTGCGTTAGACAGTCATTCTTTGCTACAATTATGGTAAATAATGCAAGGAGGACTAAATGCCAGATATAAATTATGAAGATATTATTGAAAAAGATATTTTAGAAATACTAGGTGCAAAAAATATGCCCGAGGAAGAAAAAAGAAACCTCTATACTAAGATGCTCGAAACAATACAGAAACGTGTTATGATCAGAATCAATGATAGATTAACTGAAGAAGAACGCGAGGAATGGAAAAAAATTCTTGATGACGGCAATCGAGAAGAAGCTGATAAATATCTACTTGATCACGGTCTAGAAGTACCCAAGCTCATGGCTGAAGAGGCCTTAATTTTAAAAACGGAATTAGCCGAACTTGCCAAGGAGTAAAATGCCAGATCAGATTCCAATTAATTCCGAACCTAAAAAACAACCCTCATTATTAGAAAAAATGAAGGGTATTTTTGTAAAAAAACAAGAAACAGAACCAAAAATACCTCAACCGGAAAGATCAATCCAGCCCAAATCTAAAAAAGAAGGTTATATTAGTAAAACACAAGCAAAGATGAAGATTGAAGAATTGGAAAAACGCCGTAGTGGTCAACTGGAAGGTAGATCAAAGATGAAACAGGATTTGATCAATGAAGAATTTGATAAACAGTTAGCGCAAATTTATAAAAAAGTCGACAGGAAAGAATTATTTAAATTAGAAGAAGCGGAAGATTATATTGATCTTATCAATGCTCTTTCCCCACAAGAACAAAAAGCATTGCAACTGGAAGCCGAATATGGCAAAGGTAGAACAGGAAAATTCAAGGCCTTTTTAGCCGGAGAACACGATTTTAAAATTTATGAAAATGGCGAAATCAAAAGACAAGTCTGGATGGAGTTACTCAGAAAAGCAACTGTAACGGTTTTTAATAGAAGAACAGCTCTTCAAGTCAGCGCCTTAGGAGTAATTGGCATTTTAACCGGTGGGGTTGGTTCTTTGGGTGCAGGAATTGCTACTATATTAGGATCACAAGTAGGCCGCGGTGGAGTTGAAGCCTGGGAATCAATAAACGGAAAAGAAGGCAATATAAGAAGGAAAATCGCTGAAGCGAATGTGGCTAATTGGGCTAAATTAAAACAAGATGCCCGGGGTCTCCATAATCCTGAGCTGACTGAGGAAGAAAGAAATCAAAAAATCATCAATTTGGTAGAAGGTTATTGTAAAATAGATAACGAAGTAATGACTCAAAAAGAAGAACTCAGAAAAACTAAGCTCGAGGTTGACAAACTAAGAGAAAAATGGACTAAAATTGGCGCTTGGGCGGGGTTAGGTACAAACATTTTTGCACATGGTTTTTTAACAGGGCTTACTCACCTAAAAGAAATATTTACTCATTTAGACATTAATGGCGACAAAATTTTTCACGATGTTACTCAAATAAATGGCGTATGGAATTTTTTATATAATAAAGGGGAAGCCTTTGCCCAAACGGTCCAACACATTGGTGGAAAAACCGCACATGCAATTGTCCAGGAAGGCGCTGGTTGGTCACAATATTTCTGGGGAGCCGGTAAAAACTTACTCAGGGATTTTGGGGTGTTAACTGCCACATATTTAGCTAGCATGAAAGATATTAGAGAATATCATCCCTTGCAAACCAAAGAAGTACACATGTCCTGGCTTTCACAAAAAGAAGCAGCAAAAATCACTAAACCTTTGGCAGATAAACAAGAAAACATGCAACAAAAACGTGAAGCACAGGTAAAAGAAAGACAAGGGAATGAAACGAAAGAACAGGCAGAAGAACAAAATAAAATCGCTAAAATTAAGAAATATTTCCGACCTGGTCAACTTTTTGGAATTCTTAATAAAACTAGTGACGAAACCAAATCTGTTATACTCAAAGAAATAACAGAGGATGGTGGGGTTTTTGCAGAAGTGGCAAAAGATAGAAAAGTTTCGACTAAAGGCAAAATACTGAGTTGGAAAGAAATATTGGGAAAAAATCTTCTGGAAAACGGTCTTACAGCTGAGGATCTAAACTTATATTACGAGGGGAAAAATGTAAAAGAAAATATAAAAGTTGAATTTATCACCCACCAGAGTAAAGAAAATTATAAGTGGTTAAAAAAGAACGAAGAAAATCTTAAATATTTTGAAATTTTAAGAGGTCAAAAAGTTTACGCCATAACAGGAGAGGGGCTAGATGCTGGAGAATATGAATTAGATAATATTGATTTAGAAAAAAACACTCTTTGGCTCGAATTAGCTAACGGCATCAAGTTAGAATTTTATATCCCTTGGTTTTTAGAACATAAAAAACAATTCAAAAAAAGCATAAAAGAAAAACAAAAAGCGAAAGTAAATAAACAAGAAGACCAGCACAAAGCAACAGTTGATATAGGCAAAAAAACAAAAGCTGTGCCAAAAGAAATTGCTGACCAAGAATCAGAAGCCATTAATAAATACCTTGATGATCAAGAAAAACAAGAGACCGAAAAAAATATCAAGGAAGTTACGCTTGAAGAATGGGAGCATAACGGCAAAAAACACCTTTCCGCTAAAGATGATGAAGGAAACAACTATAGAGTTGATGATAAATATCTAAATGATTATAAAGCTGGTAATGAAGCTCGTGCTCGAATAATAGATACGGGGAAAAAAGATAAAAAGGGACGATCGATTATATCCGCCGAACCTATAAAATAGTAATTTTGGCTTAGAAACCCCTCTGACCTTGACAAATGAAGGGTTTTTTGATATTGTGGAATGTATTTGGTTAGTTCATTAAAAACCGAAGATGGATGGTTTGGGAAATATAAAGAAGGGGGGGTAAAAACTATGTGTTTCACTAATTTCATTTTTCCAGACCATCCGCACACGTCAAAACGTGTCTGGCTGGTCTGTTTTCTATAAATAACAAAAGGAGGTAAATATTATGGAACCAGAAACCAGAAATATAGAAAATTCCGGATACGTTATGATGACACCAGAAGATATTTTTGCAGGGTTTTGTGCTTATCTTTATGAAAATCCTGAACATCCGATTAACTACGGGGGTGAACAAAGTACGGCTACTGCCCAAAAAATCATTCAGATGATGCTAGGACTACCAGCGCAAGAATTATCAGACACTAAATCCTCCACTATCTCAGTAACTGTTGGTGATGTATATTCAAAGTTTAACCATCGGGAAAGAATGAAATTGGCAAAATTAGAGAAATCAATCCCGTACATCATTTCTTTATTCAAAACCAATGCTAGAGGTATAGCTAGTCTAAAACTAACTAGGGTTCACCAAAATGACCAGATTAAAGAAATCAGAACTACGATGCAAGGAAGAATAGATTCCTTCCTGAGTGAACAGAATTACCTTAATCGCCAAATTCAGGCACAGGGCAATACCTTGGCGGGTTTTGATGAAAGACTATCAAACTTTGAAAATCTAGTTGCAAAATTGACTAAAAATCAAGAAACTCTAAAAAAAGATCTTACCGATAAAATAACTGCTGGTATAGCTGAGGCAGAAACCTCCCTCAAAAAATATGTCAGAGAAGTTGTTGAGAATGTTCTGACGGAGAAATCTAAAGAGATAAAAGACAAATTGTCAGAAACTATCAGGACATTGAACGAAACAATCACTGAGTCCGCTGATAATCTTAACAAACAGTTGAACGAGTACACAGAAACCACTCGAACCCTGCACAAGCATATAACTGAACAAGGTGAAGTGGAATTAGAAAAATTCAAGGAAGCTACCGAAACACTCGATCAAAAAGTGGTTGAATCCGCTGAAGCGCTTAGGAGAATAGTTGCTGAATCTACTGAGGCTCGGCAGGCAAAAACCAACGCCTTTAACAGTTTTGTGGATGATCAAACCAAAACATCATTAGAAAAGATTGAGGACAGAAAGAATGATGTTTTAGAGATGATGGGAAAAAGTGTTAAAGAACTGACAAATCAGATCCAACAAACTTTTAAAGATCAAACTGAGAGTGTGATTAAGAAGATAGAAGATGCTTCGAATGTTGGCTCAAGTGAGGTTAAAAAGGCACAAGAAGATTTTGCCAAACTCGTAAACGCGGGGAAAGGAGAAATTGGCAAAATAAAAGAGGAAGTAGAAAAATTGGTGAGTGAATCTTTGGAGACAGCGGAAAAAAAGATAAAACAAATTCCAGTTTCTGAAACAACTGTTACCAAACCACCCGCACCCCTTAACAAAAAAGGTTCACCGGCTGAATCTACTAAAACTGGACTTCCGACCGGCGTCAAAAAAACTTCAGATCTACCACCGATCATTACTCCACCTCCCAGTACCAAGGACAACAATGAAAAGTCACCAGATAAAACTACTATTGTTCCTTTATCGAAAAGATTAAAAAAGCTACATTCAAAAACTCCAGAAAAATCTCTGGGGCCAGAACCAGAACCCGAAACAGGAGAAAAAGGTCCTCCCGCTGGAAAACCTTCGCCTGAACCAGTTGAGATAACGAAGGAAAATGAAGAGGTTTACAAATTAATGCAAAAAATCTCTTATAAATTACAGATAATGCCGGATGAGGAGATTACAATCCTTCTAGAAATAGCGGGAGTAAAACCACGAGAAAAAATAGAAAAAAACAATATTGATTTCGCCAAATTCAGCAGAGATCTTTTCCAAGCAATCAAGAAACTTAAGGAAAATAACCCTGAAAAAATAGAAGAGATAGCTGAATTCATGAAGAAATTCGACGAATAACTAAAATTATTATGAGACCTGAAAAATCGGGTCTCTTTTTTTATACAGAAATTTTTGCGGTTTTATGTTATAATAATAAACAGAGAAAAAGTTATCTGTTTAAACTATTATCCAAGGAGGGTAGTGCAGTTTAAAGTACCTCAGAATATCGATCTAGAAGACAAAATTATTGGCCCGCTCACTTTGATCCAGTTTGTCTATTTAATGATTGGCGGAGCAATATTTTATATAATGTTTAAAGCTGGCAATACTGCCTTGCTTGTTTTTGTCGGTATTCCGGCGGCGCTCATAGCTGTATTTTTAGCCTTTGTCAAAATCAACGACCAGCCATTTTCTAGATTCGTGGTTTCCTTAATGAGTTATATGGCGCGACCCAAACAAAGAGTATGGCACAAGGAAATAGAATTAGAAGGTACGCCAGAATTACAACACGTACCAAAAGTGGTTAATAAAACACCGAAACCAGTAGCAAAAGCAGTGGAAAAATCTGACTTAGAAAAACTAGCACAAATATTAGATACTAAAGGTTGGTCTGGACTTCCAAAAGAAAACACGGGAGAACAAAAGAAAAATTAACCTAATTTCTAATTGACCTAATTAACCTAAAAATGACTAATAACCAAACAACCAATAAAAAGAAATACGATTTAGAAGAAAGAACTGCCAAGTTCGGCGAAAATATAGTCAAATTTTGTAGAAAAATTCCAAGAAGTCCAATTAACGATCCTCTGATAACTCAATTAGTTAAAGCCGGAACCAGTATAGGAGCTAACTATTCAGAAGCAGATGACGCGGAAAGTAGAGAAGATTTCAGACATAAAATTGGAATTTGCAAAAAAGAATCAAGAGAAGCAAAACATTTTATTAGGATAATCGCGGTAGCAATCCCCGAATTACAGGAAGAAGCAAGGATTTTGTGGCAAGAAGCTAAAGAATTAAACTTAATTTTTAACGAAATATACAGAAAAGTTAAGCATAAATAAACCATATATTTAGTCATTAAGATTTAGATCATTGGGATTTACTTAGATCAATTAGAATAATTAGAGCAATTAGGTTAATTTAGGAGGGGCATTGGCAGATAAAAACAAACCGGCGAGTACTCAGGAACACATAGACATTGCCGAGATTAAAGAAGGTATTGTTATCTTGAAAAATGGTTCTATGCGAATGGTCTTATTGGCCTCTTCTATTAATTTTGCCCTCAAATCCGAAGAAGAACAAAATGCTATTGTAATGCAATATCAGAGTTTTTTAAATTCGTTGGCCTTTCCTATTGAAATCGTAATGCAGTCGCGTCGCATTGATTTGGACCGCTATTTAACCAAATTAGCAGATCGTTTGAGCAGGGAAACCAATCAACTAATTCAGATTCAAACTCAGGATTATATTGAATTTGTGAAACGGCTCATTACTATTGCTAATATTATGGATAAGAAATTTTATATTGTGGTACCTTTTTCTCCACCTAACCTGCAAAGAAGAGGGTTGTTCGACAAAATATTCAACCCCACCAAAATTACCAGGCCTCACCTCAGCGAAACCGAATTTAAGGCCTTTAAAGAAGAAATCGCCCAACGCGCTAATGTCATTATCAGCGGACTTGCTACTATAGGAGTTCGCATTGCCGCTTTAACGACTCAGCAAACTGTGGAACTTTATTATAATACCTATAATCCCGAAGAATCTACTAAAGAACGTTTAGCAGAAGTAGGTAGTTTAGACGAACCAATGATTAGTAAAGAAAAAGAAAAGCAACAAAATGCCTAATGTCTAATTCCCAATGACTAATCAATGCCAAATTATCAAATTTAAAAATTAGACGAGGAAAAAATATGTTCGGAAAAAATCAAAATGTGGATTTAGCAAAACAAAAACGCGCAGCAGAAAAGCTTTACCGCCAGGGAATGTCCAATATCTTAGACATTATCGCCCCGGCCAATTTTGTAGTTACGCCAAATTATTTACAAATAGAAAATCTCTTTATTAAAACTTTATTCGTTTATACTTACCCCCGTTATTTACAAACCAATTGGCTCGCTTCGATTATTAATTATGACATTACGGCTGACATTTCCATGTTTATCTATCCGGTAGAAAATAAACAAATTATGGGGCAATTAAAGAAAAAAGTCGGCCAGTTACAATCTAGCGAGACCATCGAACAAGAGAAAGGCATGGTCAGAAATCCGGAACTGGAAACTGCCATTTCCGACATCGAAGGACTACGCGATGTCTTGCAACGTGGGGAAATTCGTTTATTTCAATATGGATTATATTTTACTATTTATGGAAAAAGCGCGGAGGAATTATCTACTATTACCAAACAACTGGAATCGACCTTAGGCGGCATGTTAATTTATACCAAACAAAGCTTTTTACAAACTGAACAAGGTTTTAATTCTACCTTGCCGCTAGCTAACGACGAATTAATGGTGCTAAGGAATCTTGACACCGCTTCGCTTTCGACGACCTTTCCTTTTACCTCTGCCTCTTTAACCAGTAATCAAGGCGTATTATACGGCCTAAATAGACATAATAATTCGTTGATTCTATATGATCGCTTTGAATTAGAAAACGCTAATTCGGTAGTTTTTGGCAAAGCCGGTAGCGGTAAATCGTACGCGGTTAAACTGGAAGCTTTGCGTAGTTTGATGTTTGGCACGGATATTATTGTAATCGATCCGGAAAATGAGTATAAGGAACTTTGTGAAGCAGTAGGCGGCAGTTGGATGGGCATGAGCTTAACTTCCGACAAAAGAATCAATCCTTTTGATTTAGCTCATCATCATCCGGATGAAACAGGAGAAGAAATTTTACGCGACGCGGTTATTAACGTTAAAGGGCTCTTAAATCTAATGTTAGGAACACTAACACCAGAAGAAGATTCTGTTTTGGATAAAGCGCTGTTTGAAACATATGCTCTAAAAGATATTACCACTGATCCGGAAAGCCACAAAAACCCGCCGCCTTTAATGAAAGATTTACAAAATGTCCTAACTAATATGACTGGCGCGGAAAGTTTGGTAAAACGGCTCTCTAAATATACCGAAGGAACTTTTGCGGGACTATTTAATAAACCCACTAATTTTGATTTGGACAAAGGATTTGTAGTTTTTTCCATTAGGGATCTAGAAGAACAGCTGCGACCGATTGGTATGTATATGATTTTAAACTACATCTGGAATAAAATTCGTTTTGAAATGCGCAAACGACTTTGCATTGTTGATGAAGCTTGGATCATGATGCAAAATGAGGATTCGGCTAAATTTCTTTATGGACTAGCTAAAAGATGCCGTAAATACTATATGGGTTTGGCGGTGATTTCGCAGGATGCTGAGGATTTTCTTTCCAGTCAATACGGCCGGCCTGTTATTACTAACGCATCAATGCAATTACTCTTAAAACAATCTACCGCCTCCATTGACAAAGTGGCGGAAGCATTCAATTTAACAGAAGGTGAAAAATATTTGCTTTTAGAATGCGACGTCGGCGAAGGACTATTTTTTGCCGGGCTCAATCATGTAGCCATCAAAATTATTGCTTCTTATACTGAGGATCAGATTATTACCACCAATCCCAAACAATTATTAGAACAACGCCGTCAGAATACCGAGGGGAAAAATGTTTCAAACCAATAAATCGCCAAAAAATGGTTTTGCTTTCGTGGGTATCATAGTTTTAGTATTTTTAATATTGACATTGATTGCTATTCTTTTTTCTTCTATGTTCGCCGAGAAAAAATTCTTTGGTCAGAATCAGTTATTAAAAGAAGGTGTAATAAAAACCGCTTATGCCGCCAATGATGATACCGGTTATTTTAACTCAGGTTATATGTTCGACAACAATGCCGCTACTGCCGAGGAATTAAATAAATATTTCAAAGATAATAACATCGCTTTTGATAAAGATAAACTAGGAGAAGATTTGGGTTTGGCGATTAAAAACGCCGCTGATAAATATCACATTAATCCAGTTTACATCGCTGCTCATGCTATGCTGGAAACAGGCAGAAATTCTCTCTCTCCAATTGCCAAAGAGAAAAAAAATATTTTTGGTTTTATGGCTTATGACCGTGATGCCTACGGTAATGCAAAAACTTTTTCTTCTTATGGCGAATGTGTAAATTATGTTATGAGTTATATAAAAAATGAATATTTAACTCCCGGAGGCGATTGGTATGAAGGAGAGACTTTAGAAGCAATGAATAAACATTATGCTACTGATCAAGGTTGGGCTCAAAAAATTAAAAATATCATGTTGGAAATATATCGTGATATCGGTAAAACCCCGCCAAATTTAGCGGCAAAATAGGAGAAAAATGCTTAATTGGAGTATTAAAAAAACAATTTATTTAATCGTCATTGTGCTGGGAATTGCTATTGCGATATTCTTTGGTTTTTTCTATAAAGCCACTTTGGTTATTAACACTACGCCAGCAGAAGCAACAATAGAAGTAGCCGGTAGTCAACATAAATCCCAAGAAAAGATTAAGCTTAAGCCCGGCTCCTATCAAGTTAAAATCACCGGTCCAAATTATATCGGTTATGAAAAAGATATTAGCTTAAAAATCGGACAAAACAAAACTTTAAACATAGATTTGCGTTTAAAACCGGAGGCGATTAAAGTTGTGCCGGGTAAAATTGCTTTTCTTACATCTGGTGAAAATGATAAATCGCTTTTTTATCTTGCTAATGGCGGCAAAACTCTCTATCGACTAGATAAAAGCGATCAAAGCATTCCCTCAATTGTGGCGATTACCCCCGACATTTTTAGCGATCTCACCAATGTCATATTTTCTCCCAACCGACTTTTGGCAGTACTTAAAAAAGGCACAAATAATTATCTCTACGATTTTAATCGTTATGATCTATTACATCAAGAAATTAACGATTGGGGTACAGGATTTGGCGAAACAATTTGGTCGCCTGATGGAGGAAAAATTGTTTATTATTTCGCTCCCGATAACGGTGAGATAACCTTAATTCGTTCCAACAGAGATAAAACTGACGAAGAAAGAATTTATAATTTTAAGGACACTCCTATTAGAAATCCCCATTTACGTTATGCATTAGACAGTAAAAAGATTTTGGTTTTTACTGATAAAGTTTATCTTTTTGATATCTACTCCAAATCTCTTAGTGAAGTTAAAGAAGCAGGCAAAATAATCTATGCCGGTTTTACGCCAGATAGTCAAAATATTATTATTGAAAATACCGAAGGATTAACTATTATGGATTTTGAAGGAAAAAATCAGACTAAGCTAGATGTTAATACTCAACTTAATAAATTAGTGTGGCTAGATAATACTACTTTTATTTATGCTCAAAGCACTCTCGGTGCGTCAGACACTTTCTATAAATATGACTTAAAAAGCAAAACAAAAGTTGAATATTTTTATAGTTCCCAAGATCAAATTATTGCCAAAGATTTAGTTTTATCTAATGGTGGTAATAAAGTATTTTTTAATAACGGCAATTATTTATATTCTGTTAACTTAGTGGAGAAAGATTATTAATATGGCCGACGAAGAACTAAACAACTTAGAAGAGCCCGAGGAAGAGGATGAAGAAGAAGAATCGGGTTCGAGCGCTCAGGATAAAATAAATTTTGCCAGAAAACAACTGCAAAAACAGCAGGCCGCAGGCAAAGCAGCACAGGGTGGCGCTAAAGCAGCACAAGGCACAGCCAAAGCTGGTAAGACAATAGCTGCGACTGGCGAAGTAATTGCTGCCGTTTTTAGTAATCCTTACGTATTAGGTGGTATTGCAGTTGTTTTGATAATAGGAATAATTATTGTCATCATGGCGTTTTTACCTTGTCTTAACGGCAAATGCGGACGTACCGCTACAAAAGCAACTGACGTAATCAAAGATAGACCAAATATTTTAAGGGTTCTCTATTATAGTGCTGATCAGGAAAAAAGGGTGACTTTAATTTTAGAAAATGCCGAGGATGAGAAAAAAATATTCGAGCAAATTAAAAAAGATAACCCAAACAATGCCGAGTTGCAATCAGCAATTAATAACATTACTAGTGAGCTAGATAAATTAATTGAGACAAAGGCTTCTAGTAGTATAGTAGAACAACGTAAACAAGCCAAGATTGTTGATCAACTATTCGCTAAATTCAAACAAATTTATGATTTTGGCACAGCTAACCTGGAAGATTATATTGCTTTTGCCAAAACTAAGGGTTCTACTCTTCAAAAACCGCCAGTCTACGGATTATTTAATAGCCCACGAGACGCTAGCCCCTCAACTGGAAGAACAACTGCGGGTTTACATAATGGCTATGACTTTCCGGCACCGGCCGGTACTCCAGTTATTGCTGGCTGGGATGGAACAGTCGGACCGTCTGCCCCATATAATTATGAAGCTAGCTCCTGGGCACTGGAAGTTCAAAGCGGTCTTTTTATTGTAATTTATGGACATATCAATTTAAACGAAAATTATCGAAAAGTTGGTACTTCAGTCAAAAAAGGAGATCAACTAGGTACGGTTTATAATGATCATCTTGATATAAAAATAAAAACTAGCGAAAGTGCTAAACGCTGGATTGATTGGGGTGGAAAAACTTGGCGTGTGAGAAAATCTAACGCTGAAAATGAGAACACTGCCACCATAGATTGGCAACAATGAATTTATGAATATATTAATCAAAAAAATCTTAATTTTTACTCTTATTTCTCTCCTTTTATCCGAAGGGTTAATTATAAGTGTAACAAGTAATGATTTTTTTACTAAAGCTTTGGCTGCCGATACCCAAAAAGCGGAAGAATTTGGTATTGATGACCCCAGCAACCTCAGTGCTGACCCAGCCAAGGAACAAATTTATGAGCTTAATGATGATATGGGCATGCTTACTGAGGCTTTAACAAACAACAAGCAAAAACTAGCTGTGGATGCTTATGATCGTGCTGAATTAGAAAAATACGTTAAACTATATGCCGCCTTAGAAGCAGATCCTGATGCTAAAAAAGAATATGAAACCAAAGGGACCATTTCTAAAAAATTATTGGACGATTTGGAAATTACTGTTGACCCAGCCACTTTCGATATTAGAATTATAAATAGTTTAGCAACGTTGGTTAAACCCAAAGATCTAGACGGGGCAGGAAGGGATTTTGTAAAAGTTGCTAGTATTGTAAAAGGATACACCTCGGATCGTAAGGCCAAATCTGGTAGACAGGTAGATCCCGAACAAAAAGTTGAAGATCCAACTGACTATTACTCCTCTCACTTTAAAGAATTCGGACAAGCAGTTGATATTACACAAATTGATTATTTAAGAGGCACAAGTTTTGTTTACGTAGGTGATCAGTTAGTAGAAAAAAAGAAATTGTCCAAAATTCCCATTGAAGTTGGCTGGCAAACAGATGAAAAACTGACAGGCACCGGTAATACACCCTCAATTTTGGGACAAAACATGAATAATCTTTTTTCTACTGTCATGGGAAGTTTAATGGGCCAGACCCTACAGGGGAGGCTTGAAGACCAAGGAATTGACGTTGAATTAAGTAACGACATTGTACAAGGCCAAACATCAGCCCAAATAGTGCAAGAACTAGGCATAAGTTGGTTAAAAGATAATTTCGATTTACCCGAGGGAGTAGAAAATTTTAGCTATAACCTTAGCTCAACAGGCACACAGATTGGACAAGTTCTTTGGGCCCAAACATTAAATAACGTCTTACCACCGGAAGGAATCAGCGGCGATAATCTTGATGAACTAATAACCAATATTGGTCGCGAAACCATCGCCAAGGAAATGGGCTTACCCCACTATTCTCTATCTGGTCAGAAATCCCAAGATCTGTTTGGCAATATTGGTAAACGCACAGTCGAAAATGATTTGGGTCTGATAAGCGGTACTTTTGACTCAGTTGATTTAAAAAATGCTCAAAAAGAAGACATTATTAAAAAAATTGGCCAGGGCTATACGGAACTGACTTTGGATTTATCTAAAGGAACCTTCAATGATCTCAATAAAGATAAAATCAAAGCTACCCTAGGGTTAAAATATGATGAAATTAATAATAACACTAAGATTGTTGATTCCCTTTTGGGGGTAGATCCAGGGACGACTGAAAAATTTAAAAATGGTGATTTTGCTGGGTTTCTATTGGCCGTAGGAAATGCTCAAGTTAATAAAACTATTAACTTTTACAGTGCTAACGACGCGGCATTTAATACCAGTGGTATTAGTAAACTGGTTAATAATCCTGATGAAAATTATTTTCGGGACATCGGCAAAGATGTTGTCGCAAAACAATTAGCTACCGATGAAGAAACGATTACTGCAACTAAAAAATGGCTTAGTACCGGTAAAATGCCGCAAACCGGTGTACTCGGTTCCTCGGTTGATACTGTCGATACTGTTAATTTGTCGTTACTGGAAAATAAATATAAACTAGCCCAAAACGACCTCACAAGAATATTTATTGGTGATAAAGACAACGATTTACGATCCAACGACGTCTTTTACCGAATTGGCAAGAATAATCTAGCTCTGGCTTTAAATTATGAACAGGTTAATGAGCTTAAAACCGATCTTGAAACGAGTACTGGCGATACTTTCTATGACACACAAATTACAGACATGAAAAAACAATTTGCGCTTTTGGAATCCGCTAGTAAAAATGATACTAAAAATAATGAAACAATTAATAATGCAATCAAAAACATTAAAGACGCTTTAAACCAGATTGATAGTTATAATAATAATTTACAAAAGACCGCGGACGGAAAAGAAAGTGATCTTGCCGTACTACTTAAAACTAAACAAGATGTTGTCTTAGAAGAAACCGATACTATCCAACAGAATATTCTAGCAATTTCTAAAATAAAAGATTACGCTCAAATCAAACCTATAAATGGAATTATTGACAAAATTATCAACGGTAAAGATCTACCGGATTTTTCTAAATTAGAAGAAAAAGACTTAACCGGTTTTAGTTATAATCCTTATTCTGTAACCTTTTTAAAAACTCAACTTATCAATATGTTAAAAGGCAAAGAATCACCCGATGAAGCTGTCCGCGCTAGTGGTCTAGCAGAGCTTTCTGACAACTTGGATCTTCCGGAAGAAGACACTTTAATTAACGCTAACAAAACCATGCTGTCTCAACCCACAAGCCAGTGGTCGGCTACTTTACAAAAAGCTATTGGCACAGACACATTGACACAATGTACTAATGAAGTGAATGACAGTTTAAATGCAATGGGCCGAAAAACCGATTTGTATAATTTTAATAACGAAAATCTGCTTAATTTGATTTTGGGTAAACAAATTGTTGCACTACAGAAAATTGGTGGAAAAGTTTCCAATGAAGCTTTTGGTTTTCTTCCCGGCTATGGGCTAAAAGAATATAGCGAAGGAAGCGCAACTGATTTTAACCAAATTCTAAAAGGCGGAGGACTACAAAGAGTATTTCAATATTTAAGTTTGGATCGCACACCGGAGCAAATTTCTGACGATCCCAATAAGTTGTCTCAATCCTATGCAGAAGAATTTTTAGGAATGGCAAAAGGAGCATTAGCAACCGATAATATAACTGTACCTATTAATATCAGCGATATTATTGCTAAAAACGGCGACAACGGTTTAGAAAGAACTTTGTATTCTCTCGGTATCAACATCCCCCAAGAAATCACTGTCAAGCGTGATTCCGATCGTAATGGTTATAATCTTGATTTAAATAATTTTTTTAATAAACTTAAAGATCCTAACGCTGACTTTTGGACCAATAAAGATAATCAAGCCCACATCATCGCTTCAGTTGCCAACGTGGGATGGGATGCCGAAACAGTAAAATCAATCATAACAAATAATGGTAAACCTCAGGATTATCTTAGCTTGGTGGGAAAAGTTATCGATAACAAAATTAGTGCCCAAGATCCTGATGGCTCATTTGCTTTTAACGACTATTTTGATCTTGCCAATAGTGTTTTTGACGGAGATTTTCGCATCGACGGTAGCAACAAACCCAATGTGGGCAAAATATTGGGTAGCTTAGAAAGAGTAACAAATATTGATCTGGAAAGTAAACTCGGCGTTTCCAGCGGTTCTTTAGCTACTATTCTATCCGATTCCAAAAACTCCCAGAAAGAACTACTTACTCAAGGCATGAGAACTCTTTCTAAAATTTTCGTTAATGACCCAAACATTAATTTTACTACTGTTACCTCTAGCACCGGCACTCCTTTGCAATTGAATGTAGACTACACTTTACCGGTTAACCTTAATATGGGTAATACCAATCAATGGGATTTATTCGGACTTACCTATAAAGTAGGTCTTAACAAAAATATTCCTATCAATCTAAAAGTTCCTCTAGGTAGTTCCCAAACTCAACAAGTAGATTTTTGGAATGGCCCCAATGGAATGGATAAAACTATCGCCAATTTTACTAAAATTCCCCAGGATTTTAATAAAGACATTGAAAGGTTTTTAAAAGGTGACGCCAAAAACGCCTTAACTGCTTGGGGAGTAGCAGGAGCCACCAGTAAATACCAGGATTGGTATAACAGTTTTATGTCTAAAATCCCCTCTGGCGGGGAAACTTATGGCCCCATGAATTTAGTTTATGGTCAAGTGAGAAATGCCTTTTTCGACCTTTTGCCTAATTCCCTAGAAATGGACGGACTTCTGACAGAAACATTAGCAGACAAATCTGTCAAAGAGGCTAAAGACAAAGTCAATTCAGTGGATTTCAATAAATATTTTGATAAAAAGTTCGATACCTTTTTAAGTAATTTTAAAGGCGTTAAACTCAAAGACCTACAATACTCTGTAATGGATGAAACTATTGCCGAAAAAGTTGGTTTTCAAAATGCGCCTGGGCCGGGTTTTTCCAAAGCCATGTTGGAAGGATCAGGATTTGATAAATTTAAATTTTTAAGTACCTTTGTTGGTAAAATGGGTAAAGGTAATTTGGGCGAGATAGGCGGACTTGTCTCCAGCTCTCCGGTAATGACTTGTTTCACGGGATCATGTCCCGATTCAAACACCATGGGAGATTGGTTTAAAAATAGCCCCGAAGTTGCCAACAAGATTGATGGTCAGTTAAGATCAATTACCGGCTGGGAATTTTTACCCAATGGTACTTTTCAGGCAATAGTAAACAACAATTATAACGGCTTTGATAATCTTTTAAAAGATCAGCAAACTCAATTTATGATAGGCAACTGGCTGGATAAATCTGTTAATATGCCTGTGGGCACCAGTTATGCGCTTTGGCAACAATATGATTCTTACAAAACCGCCAGCGTTAATCTTGATAATACGATTTCCTCTTTTGCTCAAGGAGGTTCTGCTAAAGACGTTCTTAACGCCCAAAATGTATTAAATTCGCGAACAGCGATAGGAGTAAGTTTAATAATGAATCTTTTTCTGGGTAAAACATTTTCTCAATTAGATCAACAATTGGGTCTGCCGGCGGGAACTGCCTCAATAATTATGAGTACTGTTGTTTATGCCGCTATCACTGGGGCCGCCCTTGGTACGGCTTTATTAGCAGTTATGGGAGGACCGTTGGGAATCATCCTTTTTGCCGCGGGGGCAATATTAGGTATGGGCAAAAACAAATCCAGTCGCGCAGAGGTTATTTACACTGCTTGTGGCTATTATCCGGGATATAAAGATCAACAGAATGAAATAGGAACTCTTAAAGCCAAAGCCGTCAGTACTAACAACGCGGATGATTGGGCGGCCTACCAAAACGCTGTGGATGCTTATGATACAATTGCACCGGACGAAGTGGAAAACGGCTGTCCCGGAGAGTTTCATTCTGAGAGCGAAGCATTATTTAAACAAGGCGCCAAACCTGCTTCTCAGTATAAAATCAGGGCACTTTTAGACAACGTTTTATCTTTAGACGATCTGACTAACGATAAAACCATGTTGCCAACCCAAATACAAACCTGGAATTCAGACGATGTGGCATTTTACAAAGATAAAACTGCCGAAAAATTTGGTTCAGCAGTTAGCCCACGCCAGGGCATGGGCCGTAACCAAACCATGATTGATCGAGTATATTTTGCTTATTAAATACAACATTATGAAAAAAAAGATTTTTAGTTTTATTTTACTGGCTTTTATCTTGGGGGGATTATTAGGGTTTGCTCAAACACGGGCCGAAAATCCTTCTGTCGAAGGCCTTGTTGACAGCCATTCTTCTGTAGAGGGGCTTACAGATGATAGCCAACAAACTCAAAACACTAATTCCGTTAATACTGCCGATGAGCAAGGCCTTGGGACTGGAGGAACAGCTGGATCAATACAAACAACTACTCCTCCCTCTGCCACAGCTACAACAAATACTACTAGCAATTCCGGAACTAGTGGATTTTTTGGAGATACTTTAAATGTCTATTTGGAAAACGTTTATCTTTGGTCTATCGGCGTAGCAGGATTACTAGCAATCATTATGTTGATGTATGCCGGTTATCAGTACGCCACTTCACAAGGTAATCCCGAACAAATTAACCAAGCTAAAGAAATTATTATAGGTGCCCTGGCGGGACTAGCGCTTTTAATTATTGCTGCCCTGGTAGTCCAAGCCATGGGGTTAGGAGGGAACCAAACTTCGACCAATAATAATTCTACTACTAGTACTGTCTCGGGCAATAATCAAGAACTGGCAAAACAAATATTAACCCAGAGCAGGATAACTTTAAGCGTACAAGACCAAAATAGAGTTGCATCTTCTGCAAAACAAAATATTACTGACGTCTCCCAAGGAAAATGTGCTAAAAGAGATGATGGTACCTGCGTAACTTTAAACAATAAAATGCTATCTGCTATTACAGCGGCTGGTGAAGCTGGATATAAATTCCAAGTCAATTGGATTGCAGGGGGGGGACACGCTAGCACTTCTTATCATTATTGTGGCAGCGCCTTTGATATGTATCCTAGCGAAAATTACGAAACCATGAGAAGTTTTTTTGTCAAGTACGGAACTGTTGAATCATTACACGAAGATCCCGGCGGTAGCAATGAACACTATCATTTTGCTTGGACTTGCTGAGAATATAAAAAAGAACAGTTTTTACTGTTCTTTTTAGTTTAGATAAAACTTGTTTGTTGTTTAATCACATTCGATAACACATTTATAACTGCCTTTTTTGGGATCAAATTGCCAACCAGCAAATTCACCGATACAGTTACTGATTTCTATAAGTATCAGGGGATAATCTGCTTTTACTTCATTGGGGCGCGAATCGGGAGTAGCAACATAAGACGTTGGTGAATTTATAATATCTATATGTGCCCCTTGGTAGAATGGCGTATATTGATTGCTATCAACAGAGTATCTCATTGGTTCTTTAAAAATTATATTTTTTTGGTCATCAAGAATAACGATATATTTAGGAACATGACGAGAAAGTAAATTATTGCTATCTTGAGATAACACAAAAACCGTTTCTTTCCGACCGTCTTTATCAAGGTCACCTCTGGTTGTAAAATGCCAATAATCTTTAGCAGTTGCAACCCCAATCATGATTATCAAAAAAATACCAAAAACCGTTAACGCTTTTTTCAAAGAACTCACCCCTTTTTTTAATTTTGCGTAAAATAATTATAGAAAAATTAATACCACAAAGCAAGTTTTGCAATAAAGATATGGCAACTAAAATTTAGATTTGGGTTTAAAAAATAAACATTCAGTCATCTTTTCTAATTCTAAATCTTATTCTTTGCACTTTGGCAGTGCCTATTTTTTTATTGAGAGTAGAAATTATTTTTTGTTGGGTAAATTGAATTTTCTGCGCTAAATAAGGATCCGACACTTGCAATGTTAAAACATTATTTTTAAATGATAATGCCTTAAATTTATCGCGAGCGATTTCGTTAGCCAAAAAACAAATATAAGCCGATTCTGCTTGTTCAGTAATGCCATAGCTACCCATAACTTTTCCAATAACTCTGTCAATTTTTTTCATAACTTAATTATTTCCGCTTTATCCATTATATTTTTAGGAACGATTTCTCTATCGGCAGCAGTAAAAATTATCTGTTCGGCATCTAACAAGCTATGAAGATTTTCCCTTGTCGATTTATCCAATTCCGAAAAAATATCATCTAATAGCAGTAACGGTTCTTGATTAGTATTGGCGCGTAAAAAATCTAATTCTGTTCTTTTTATCGCCAAAATAATGCTCCTGGTTTCTCCTCTGGAGGAAAAATTTCTTGCTGGCTTCTTATCCACAATAATCTCCAAATCGTCCCTATGCGGACCATATAGAGTCGTTTTGTATTGTAGTTCTCGGCGTTGATTATTTTTTAAAACTGTTAAAAAATCCGTTTTACTATCAACATTAGGCAGATATTTGATTTGAACTTGAACAAGCTTCTTTTTGCCCATTTTTTTTAAATAATCTTTAACAAGATTATTGAAATATTCTATGGCTGCGGTTCTTTTGGCAATTATAATACTACCGGCTTTCGCTAGTTTTATATTCCAAAAATCGAGTTCTTTTATTCTGGTTTGATTTTGTGCAATGTTTTCTAACAAAGCATTTCTCAAACGGATAATTTTATTATATAAAACTAGAGCTTCCACATAATTCTTATCAATTTGTATCAAAAGAAAATTCAAAAATCGTCGCCTGGTTACTGGGGGACCCGTAATAATACTGAGATTTTCGGGGGTAAAAAGTACTGTAGGCATTAACCCCAAAAGGTCGATTTTCTTTTTTGATAAACCATTAATTCTAAACAAGTTGTTTTTTTTCTTATCACGAAAATTGACAACTTCAATCTTGTCCTGATTTCGTTTAGCTATAACCTTGGAAAAAATATCATCCCAACGAATGAGCTCTTCGTCTTTTCTTGTTCGCCAAGAAAAACCAGTGCTAATGATGCTAATAGCTTCTAGTATATTAGTTTTACCCACTCCGTTTCTACCGATTAAGATGGTGGACGGTGAAAAATCGATTTTGAGATTCTTGTGGTTACGAAAATTGACTAATTCAATTTGTCTTAACAACATTATTATTCTTCAATCCTAAGAGGCATAATTATATAAACATAGTCATTGTCACCAGCGGCGCGAAAAACAGCTGGGCTAGCTTTGTCGCTAGAACTTATGGAAACTTTTTCGGCATTAATAACATTTAAAAAATCAAGAATAAATTTGGCATTGAAAGAAATTTCCATAACCGGCCCTGTCACTTTGGCATTCAAACTAGAAATATTATCACCAATCTGTGGGGAAGCGGCTACTATTTGTAATTCCTCTTTGCCAATTTTCAGTTTTATATTATTGGCAGATTCCCTAGCAAAGAAGCTAGCCATCTTGATAGAGTTGGCAAAATCATCCTTGGAAATAATGGCTTCCGTCGTGTTCTTTTGCGGAATAATTTGCGTATAATCAGGAAAACTACCTTCTATTAGTCGAGAGGTAAATTCAATCTCTCCTAAGACAAAAAGAATTTGGTTTTCTTCTAAATACATTTCCACCTTGCCTTCTTGACCAGATAAAACTCTATTTAGTTCCAAAATCGCTCTCTGCGGCATAATTAACTGTGCGTCACGAACAGGTGGTTTTTCTAATTTAATGGTTTTTTCTGCCAAACGGTAACTGTCGGTTGCCACTACCTTTAGCTCGTTTTTTTCAAATTTAAATAATACTCCCATTAGTACTGGTCTAGTTTCGTCTATGGCTGAGGCGAAAGCTACTTGAGAAAGGGCTTTTCCTAAATCCGTAGCGGAAATTTCTGCAAAAACATTTTTCTTTATGTTGGGAATTACCGGAAATTCACTGGCATCAATACCTTTTATGTTAGCTTTGTACTTCTTACTAGCAAGATTAAGAGTAGTATTTTCAAGTTTTAGGGAAACTGTTTCATCGTTGTTAGTATTAATAAATTCTTGTATTAACCTGGCGGGGATAGTAATGGAACCCTCGGACTCTACTTTAGCGCCAATCCAAGTGTTAATTCCTATTTCTAAATCCGTGGCGGAAATCTTCACTCTTCCGCTGTCTGTGGTTAATAAAATGTTATTTAAAATAGGCAGTGTCCCGTGAGCGCTGACAATTTTTCCTACCAAATTTATGCCTTTATTTAAATTTGCTTGGGTACAAGAAAATTTCATTTTTCCTCCACAGTTTTATTTATATTCTTTTAATTTAATAAATTATATATAGATATACATTATAGATGCTTGTGAATTTGTGGAAATAAATCTTATAGGCACTGGGTAAAAATTGTTTAAAAAGGTGAAAAAAGAGGGGTAAAAAAGTGGTTAAAAAACGGTTTTTTTAAATGATGAAAAAGTGTTCATTTTTTTTCAACAACTAATGCCCAAAGTAATACACAGCTAATCCCCAGCAGAACTTATAAATATAATTTTTCTTTAATAAGCGACATCTCTCTTTGTAGTTGTTGGCTGCGGATAAGTTCCTTTTTAATTTTTTCTACCCCGTGCATAATAGTGGTATGGTCTTTTCCTCCTAATTCCTTACCAATACGAGGATAAGAAAAACCCAATTCATTACGAAGCAAATACATAATTATTTGTCGGGGATAGACTAATTCTTTGGTCCTTCTTTTTCCGAGCAAATCCTTAGTATTTATGCTAAAGAAAGCAGCTACAGTATCCAATATTTTTTGCACGCTCACTCGTTTTTGATTGTTGCTGATAATATCTTCTAAAATCTTGCTGACTACATCCAGCGATGGCGGAATATTATAAATCTGGCAGTGGGTGATAATTTTGTTTAAGGCACCTTCCAATTCACGGATATTAGATTGGATGTTTTGGGCGATATACTCAAGCGAATCTTCCCCAATACCAAAATTTTTTTCTTTGCTTTTATTTTTTAAAATGGCCACACGTGTTTCGTAATTAGGCGGTTTAATGTCCGCGACCATCCCGCCGGCAAATCTGGAAGTAAGCCGTTGAGCTATTTCCGAAAGAGCTTGCGGTTGGCGGTCGGCTGTTAAAACAATTTGTCTATTAGATTGATGAAGGGCATTAAAGGTATGAAAGAATTCTTCCTGAGTGCCTTCTTTATGGGAAAGAAATTGAATATCATCAACTAGTAATATATCTGCGTCGCGATATTTTTTCTTGAATTGGTTTATTTTATTATTAGAAATTGACTGGACAAATTCATTAGTAAATTGTTCGCAGGTAATATAGACAATTTTTTTATTAGGAAATTTTTTCTTTATCTCATTGCCGATGGCCTGTACCAAATGAGTTTTTCCTAACCCTACTCCTCCGTAGACGAAAAAAGGATTATTAGTGGTACCCGGCTTATTTACTATGGCGGTAGAAGCGGCAAAAGCCAGTCGATTAGAGTTCCCCACAATAAAATTATCGAAGGTATAGCGGGAATTTAAAGAGAACTGATCGTTTCTTTTAGCACGGGTTTCGTTTGGGGATATTTCTGTGATTTCTTGTTCCAAAATAGGCGCTTTTTGAGTGGTGACTTTGTATTCAATTTTCTTAAGAGTGCCAAGTATTTTTTTTAAAGCATCATAGATTTGTTCGTTATATTTTTTTTCTAACCATTCTTTGCAAAAGTTGTTAGGCACTCCAATTATTAATAAGCCTTTATCTTCGTCAAAAGAGTATATAAAAGTATCCTTAAACCACGTAGTGAAATTTGCTTTAGAAAGGGTTACTTCTAATTCGCCCAAAGCGGTTTGCCAAATTTTTTTGTTATCAATCATTTACGCCCTTTCACAAAAAATTATTTCGTTTGTTTTCTAACCCTCAACCCATTTTATCATAAGCATTTTTTCCACAGCTAGTCAAGAGGTATGTGGAAAAGTGCTGTGGAAAATTTATTGTAAGATGTATGGCAGTTGACTGTTTCTACCTTATTGGGCTATAATATACTTACATTACAAAATTAACAAGCGCGAGGAGATAAAAAATGAAGAGAACTTATCAACCGTCAAAGCGTCAAAAGTTTAAGAAACACGGGTTTAGAAAACGTCAACAAACTACTTCCGGGCAAAATGTTCTTAAAAGGAGACGCCTAAAGGGAAGAAAAAAATTAACTGTTTAATAATGTTAACAAAAAAAGTTCGTCTTAATCGAGACAGTGATTTCAAAAAAATTTATAAAAAAGGCCGATTTTCGAGCTCCCGGTACCTAAGGATAAATTCGATTGTGAATATAGCGAAAAACAATAAAAAATCTTTTGCCGTGGTAGTGAGCAAAAAAATCTCGACTAAAGCCACCGATAGAAATCTCTATAAAAGACAAATAAGACACATTATTGCTCAGAACATTGATATCATTCCCAGCGGTCAATATATTATTAGTTTAAAAGCAAAACCCGATTCATTTTTAGCGCTGGATGAGGATTTGAAACAATGCTTAAAAAAAGCTTGCTTGGTTTAATCAGGATATATCAGAAGACAATTTCTCCGGACCACGGTATATTTTCCAATGGTCACGAAGGGAGTTGCCGGTTTTATCCGACCTGTTCTGAATATACCTTTCAAGCGATTGAAAAATATGGGGCCGCCAAAGGCTTAGGTAAAGGGATATTAAGAATTTTTCGTTGTCATCCTTTTTCTAAGGGTGGCCTAGATCCGGTTAAATAAAAATAATTTATAATATTTAAGGTTAAAACTATGGGATTTATTAAATCGATTATCAGTAAAATACTTTATCAGCCGCTTTTTAATGCTTTGATTTTTTTGGTGTGGTTAATGCCTTATCACAGTGTCGGGATGGCGATTATAATTCTTACTATCATTTTAAGAATAATTTTATTGCCATCATCGGCTAAATCAATTATTGCGCAAAAACAGATGCAGGAACTTCAGCCTGAATTGGACAAAATCAAGGAACAATACAAAGACAATAAAGAAGCGCAAAGTAAAGCAACGATGGATCTCTATCAACGAAACAAAATCAACCCCCTGGGTGGATGTTTGCCACTGCTTATCCAGCTGCCAATTTTGATAGTTCTCTATTATGTTTTTCGTAGCGGCCTAGATACCAGTCACTTCAATTTACTTTATTCATTTATGCCCAGACCAGAATACATGAATGATGTTTTTTTGGGCATGAAACTTTCCAGTCCAAGCATCTATTTAGCCGTGGTAGCAGGACTATTGCAATTTTGGCAATCAAAACAAATGGCTCCGCGTAAGTCCACTAATACAGCCAGCGCCGACAAAGGCGCTAAGCTACAAAGCATGATTACCAACCAATTTACTTATGTAATGCCTGTTTTTACTATTATGATCGCCATGAGCCTACCCGCAGCGCTTGCTCTTTATTGGTCGGTAACCTCTTTATTTTCCATCGCCCAGCAATGGTGGTTTGCTCGTAAACCGTTACCCAAAAGTGGAGTGCAAATAACCATTAAAGGTAAGGATACTAAATGAATAATTCCCTAGAAATAAAAAACTTAATGAAAGAAATTTTGCAACGGATGAAAATAGACGGTGTAATTAAGGTAGATAGTACCGAAAATTTTCTTAAAATTAATATTGAGGATTGTTCTGATGCAGCTTTACTCATCGGTTATAGAGGAGAAACATTAAGATCTTTACAGCATATTGCTAAAATTCTTTTTTTCAATAAAGAATTGGTGGGAAAAGATACCAGAATAATTCTTGACGTCGATTCCTACTTATCAAAAAAAGATCAAGAACTAGAAAACCTAGCCCTTAATATGGCAGAAAAAGTCATAAAAACTGGCCACGTTGAGACTTTCCCCCCAATGACATCTTACGAACGAAGAAAAATTCATGCCCTGTTTACCGATCACGAAAAAATAATTACAGAAAGTATCGGCATAGAACCCACAAGAAGAATAGTTATCAAATTAAAATAATTGTCATAAAGTTGTTAGTTATAAGTCATAAGTTGATCGGGTGGGATGCCAGAGTGGACGATTGGGGTAGTCTCGAAAACTACTATATCCGCAAGGGTATCGAAGGTTCGAATCCTTCTCCCACCGCCATTCGACTTACTTCGTTCGCTCATGGCAGGCCATACTATATTATGTAAGTGAGGCGAAACAGAGAAGAACCGTTTTGGGTTCTTTTTGTTTGTAAACAGGTCTATTTTTAACTTATCCCAAGTGGGTCTGGAACCAATTTTCTAACCCTAAAACTTTCTTTAGTTTGGAACTTTTTCTTATTTAGAGCTCATTTATTTTATAATCCAGTTAAATAAATATCCAGTAAAAATTATTCCTAATCCTACAATACCTGCAAAAATTATAATCAGTTTCGTTTTCATAACCCTTTTTAAAATTAGAAACTCTGGTAAAGATAGTCCTGTAACCGCCATCATAAAAGCTAAAGCCGTACCGATTTGCACTCCTTTTTCGGTTAAAACTTGTACCAAAGGAATTACTCCTGCGGCATTAGAATAAAGCGGGATTCCTATAATTGTAGCAAGTGGTACGCTATACCAATGGCCACTGCCTATATATTTTGTTAAAAATTCCATGGGAACATATCCGTGAATCCAAGCTCCAATTCCTATTCCGATTACCACATAAAGCCAAACTTTTTTAATAATTGAAATCGTATAATTTTTAGCATAATTTAATCTTTCCTTCGTAGCCATCTTTTGTTCTTGAATTTTACCGTTTTTGTTCTCTAAAACAAATTTTTCTAACAAGTTTTCTACGTTCAGTTTTCCAATAATAATTCCTGCCAGTATAGCAACTATCAATCCGCTGATGATGTAGACCAGGGCGATTTTAGTGCCGAATAATCCCAAAAGCATAACTAAAGCCACTTCATTTATCATTGGCGAGGCTACTAAAAAGGAAAAAGTAACTCCCAGTGGCACCCCTGCTTCAATAAAACCTAAAAACAAAGGAATGGCTGAGCAGGTGCAAAATGGAGTAACAATCCCTAATAGAGAAGCTAATACGTTTCCGACATATTTGTTTTTATGTGATAAGATATTTCTGATTTTTTCAGGTGGTAAATATGTTCTGATAATTGAAACAATGAAAATAATTACTGCTAAAAGAATAAATATCTTCAAAGTATCAAAGAGAAAAAAATTAATAGAACTACCCAATAAACTATTTTGAGTAATTCCAAAAACTTGATAAGTCAGCCAATCCGCTAATTTTTCGAGTGGATACCAAATGTTCATAGTTTTTATTTATCCAAATGTTTAGTAATAATTTCTTTCAATTCCTGCGTTTTAGGGATATAGCCAGAAGCCACAACTTTATTGTTTATCATAAGTGCTGGCATTTGCATAATTCCCAAGACAACAAATTTTGAATATCGGTAATATATTCTAATTGGCACTTAATTTTTAGCTCATCAATAACTTCTTCGGTCATTTTATATAATTGTTTGCAACTTGGGCAACCCGTGCCCAAAATTTTTATTGTCATAATTATTCTCCATATGAGGTTAGAAATTTGTTTAATTGCTTAAGATTTTTTTCTAAAACATTTTTGTCTAATTTATAAATAACTTTTAACCCCTCTTTTTTAGATGAAATCAGCCCAAAATCTTTAAGTGTTTTAAGATGATAGGAGGTAAGATTCTGGGGAAGCCCGATACTTTCCCAAATTTCACAAACGCATTTTTCGCCATTACCAAGATATTTTAATATCATCAGGCGATTTTCATCTGAAATTATTTCTAAAAAGTTCTTAATTTTTGATAATGATTTCATATCCCCACAGTAACATAGAACAAAAACTATATCAATAGCGGTTGATGTAGCTAAAATCTTTATTATTCTTTTATATAGATCTGTCTATCTTTTAGATAGATTTCCGCTTCAAGGCAGCCAATTAATTCTCTCTTTTTTCCTTTCTAGGTATCTTAAAAAATTGCCAAAACACTCAAATGCTTATACAATAGAAGGTATAAAAGGAATACATGAAGGAGGGGAATATGGCAATGGATAACATTAAAAAAGCAGAACCGAAAACGGCCAATTCAGGAATCAGTTGGGTTGCGCCGCAGATGGTTAGTAAACCTAAGTCCGGTTTGTGGTATTGGATAATAAGCATTATTGCTCTTGGGTTGGCAGTGGCGTTCTTTTTTATGAAAAATTATTTGGGCATTGCCATAGTTATAATTGCGCCAATAGTTTTTTATTTAATGAGCCGCAGTAAAAGTCCTGAGATAAAATATAAAATAGATCAAACCGGCATCACCATAGGAGAAACAAATTATCTTTATAATAATTTAAAATCGTATTGGATTAGCGATGACTATCCTTATGCGATACTGTATATTGAAACTACCAAGAAGCTATTGCCACCTTTGACTATTCATTTAGCTAATGTTAATCCCGAGCGTGTTAATAGTTTAGTTGGTCAATATTTACCGGTTAATAAAAATAAAAAACCTCCTATCTCTGATAATATTTCTAAACTCATGGGATTTTAGTTTAAGGAGAATATGTTACTCAAAAATCTAAAAAAAACCGATAGAGAGATTTATAAATTTGAGAAAGCCGAAGAAAAAAGGCAGCTCGAAGGACTGGAATTGATCCCTTCAGAAAATTATACTTCTCCTGCTGTCATGGAAGCCATGGGCAGTATTTTAACCAACAAATATTCCGAAGGATATCCTCATAAACGTTATTATGGTGGCAATGAGTTTGTGGATGGGGTTGAAGATTTGGCGATTAAACGAGCCAAAGAACTTTTTGGTGTTAGCCATGCCAACGTCCAGCCTTACTCCGGAAGTCCAGCCAATCTAGCAGTATATTTGGCAACGTGCGCTCCGGGAGATAGTATTATGGGTTTAAACCTGCCAGACGGTGGGCATTTAACCCATGGTTGGAAGGTTTCAGCCACAGCGATTTTTTATCAAAGTCATCCTTACCACGTTAAAGAAGATGGCAGAATAGACATAGAAGAACTTAGAAAATTGACCAAAGAATATCAACCAAAATTAATTTGGGCAGGTGCTACGGCTTATCCTTATAAATATGATTATAAAGCTTTTGCGGATATTGCTGAAAGCGTCGGGGCCTATTTAGCAGTTGATATTGCTCATGTGGCAGGATTAATTGTTGCCGGTGTGCATCCTGATCCGGTACCTTACGCTCATATTATTACTTCCACCACACACAAAACCTTGCGCGGGCCTCGCGGTGGTTTAATCTTGGTTACTAAAAAGGGGTTGGAAAAAGATCCGGATTTAGCCAGTAAAATCGATAAAGCAGTTTTCCCGGGGCTACAAGGTGGACCACACGATCACCAAACAGCAGCCATCGCAGTTGCCTTAAAAGAAGCAAATAGTCCACAATTTAGGAAATATGGCAAGAAGGTTGTATCTAACGCAAAAATTCTAGCGAAAACCTTAAAAGATGGAGGCATAAAATTAGTTAGTGGTGGCACTGAAAATCATTTAATTTTACTTGATCTAGTGCCAATATTGGGTCCTGGCGGCGGTGTTTTTGCCCAAATTGCCTTGGAGGAAGCTGGCATGACTACCAACAAAAACACTATTCCTATGGATCCCTCAAGTCCTTTTTATCCTAGCGGTGTTAGAATTGGTACGCCGGCTTTAACCACACGCGGCATGGGTAAAAAAGAAATGCAAATGGTCGGTAAATACATGATTGAAGCAATAAACCAAATAAAAAGTTATCGGTTACCCGAAAAAGAAAAACGCAAAGAATATATCAAAATTTTTTCTCGAGATATTAAGAAAAATCAGAAGATTAAAGAAATCCATGTACAAGTTAAAAAACTTTGCAAACGTTTTTTGGTACCGGGTATTAATTAATCATGAAACTATTATTAGGTAAAAAAATCCGTCAGAAGATTGTACTGAGGGTTAAAAAAGAATCGGTGGCGCTTAAGAATAAAGGAACTATACCGCAATTGGCGGTTATTTTAGTTGGATCTAATGCGGTAAGCAAAGTTTATATTAACGAAAAACAAAAAGCCTGCCAAATGGTAGGTATTAAAATGAAAAAGTATATTTTATCGGAAGATATCGGAGAAGAAAAAGTTCTAAAATTAATTAATGACCTAAACAAAAAATTATCTATCACTGCCATATTGGTGCAATTACCTTTACCGAAAGGGTATAATACAGACAAGGTATTAAATAAAGTTGCGCCCGAGAAAGATGTTGACGGATTAGGCCAAAAACCGCTGGTAACGGCACCTACGGCCAGAGCAATTATGGCAATTTTTAGTGAGTATAAGATTAATTTAAAAAATAAAAAAATTTGTTTAATTGGTTTTGGCAGATTGGTCGGGAAGCCACTGGCTAAAATTTTTAGAAAAGAAAAATTGAAATTTGTTGTCTGTACCAGCCAAACCCAAAATTTGTCCCAAAAAACAAAATCAGCTGATATAATCATTTCCGCTACCGGCAAAGCAGATCTTATTAAACCGGATATGATTAAAGATAAGGTAATCCTTATTGATGCGGGAACTTCAGAAGAAAAATCCAAAATTTCCGGTGATGTAGATTATGAAGCAGTAAAAAACAAAGCCTCGGCTATCACCCCGCCCAGAGGAGGAATTGGTTCTATAACAGTTGCCAAGTTGTTAGAAAACATAGTAAAATTAACTGAGATGAAGATCAAGAAAGGAGCAAGATGAAAAAAATAGCCCTTATTACGGGAATTATTGGTCAAGATGGTCCATATTTAGCAAAGCTTCTCTTAGAAAAAGGTTATAAGGTATATGGTTTACTACGCAGGTATTCGAATCAAAATTTTGGCAATACCGATTATCTTGGTATCACTGATAAAATTAACTTTATACCTGGAGATATGACTGACGAATCGTCTTTAATTAATGTCATAAAAACCGTTCGACCTCACGAAGTTTACAATTTAGCGGCTCAATCTTTTGTGGGTTCTTCTTGGGATCAATCCAAACTTACCACCGAAGTTAACGCACTCGGTACATTATATTTGCTAAATGCAATTAAATACTTTTCGCCCACTACCAAGTTTTATCAGGCCTCGACCAGCGAAATGTTCGGTAATAGCAGCAGTAACGGCATTCAGACAGAAGATACACCTTTTCATCCACGCAGTCCGTACGCTATTTCCAAACTATATGCTTATTGGATTACCAATAATTTTAAAGAAAGTTATGGCATGTTTTGTTGTAATGGCATACTTTTTAACCACGAGTCTCCAATAAGAGGAAAAGAATTTGTCACTAGAAAAATTAGCCAAGGTGTAGCGGCCATTAAGCTTGGGCTAGCTCAAGAGATTCGTTTAGGCAATCTTGATAGTAAAAGAGATTGGGGTTTTGCCGGGGATTATGTTAAGGCAATGTGGCTAATGTTGCAAAATAAAGAACCGGATAATTATATTGTTTCTACTGGCGAAACACACTCCATCAGAGATTTTTTACAAGCCGCTTTTGGTCATGTTGGTATTAAAGATTGGCAAAAGTATGTCAAAATGGATCCGGCTTTCAAACGTCCAGCGGAATTGCATGTTCTACAAGGAAAATCCGCTAAAGCCAAACGAATTTTAGGGTGGAAACCCAAAGTAAAATTTGAAGATTTAGTCAAAATGATGGTTGATGCAGATTTAAAGAGATTGTCCGAGAAACAAAAATCTTCCCAACGTGGAATTTTATAGTTTGCGGAGGCATGAATGCAAAAGTGCAGTATAGGTATAATGGCTTATAACGAAGAGAGAAATATTGGGAAAATTCTCGAGGCTTTAACTAAACAGAAGGAAAAAGAAGTAGAAATTGCCGAAATCGTAGTAGTGGCAAGTGGTTGTACCGACCGAACAGAAAGCATCGTAAAAAAATTTATCAAGAAAGATAAGAGAATAAAATTAATCAGTCAGTCTGTCCGCGCCGGGAAAGTCAAAGCCATTAACGACTATTTGAAAATGGTGGAACAACCCATTGTAGTAATGGAAAGCGCTGACACGGTTCCCAATAATGACGCTATAGAAAAAATTTGTTTTCCTCTTCTCAAAAACAAAAAGGTGGGTGTGGTAGGGGCACGTCCCATTCCCGTCAACGACATTAATAAATTTATGGGATATGTGGCTCATATTCAATGGGCGCTCCATCATAAAATATCTTTGAAAAAAGCAAAATGTGGGGAAATGGTTGCGATGCGAAACGAGCTTAAAAATATTCCCGTCGATTTGATCATAGACGACGCTTATATCGAAAGATATTATCTAAAAAAAGGATATGAGATAGCTTATGCTTCCGACAGCATTATTAAAAATAAAGGTCCTGAAATAGTGGAAGATTTTTTAAGAAGAAGACGCAACCTAGCCGCTGGTTTTATACAATTAAAAAAAAGATACGGATATGAGCCGTCTACCTCGAACACCATGTGGTTGATAGTAGAAACCTTTAAATTCACGGGGTTAAACCCCAAAAAAATAACTTGGGCACTAGGCGCAATGATATTAAATCTTTACGCCAACTTGCTCGGATTCTACGATTACCATGTTAAGAAAAAACATAATGTAGTGTGGGAAATAGCGAAAACCAGTAAGGAGTTGAAACCATGATTGAAGTACTGCCTAAAACGCTTGCTTATAAATTAGCCAGAAGCACAGGTTGGCCAAAACTATTGCCGATTAATTTTACGGTGTCAGTTTCCTATAATTGTAACTCACGTTGTAAAACCTGTAATGTTTGGAAGAAAAAAACGAATGATCTTACTTTTGAAGAATGGGAAAAAGTATTCAAAAAAATTGGCAAGGGACCCGTTTGGTTTACCTTTTCTGGAGGAGAGCCGTTTTTACGACCTGATCTAGAAAAAGTCGTCATTTCAGCTTACAAGTATTGCGCGCCTCAAATAATTAATATTCCTACTAATGGTATCTTGTGGAATGTTATCCCGAAAAAAGCTGAGTTTATTGCTAAAAATTGTCCTAATTCAGAAGTGGTAATTAACCTTTCTTTAGATCAAGTGGGAAAAAAGCATGAAGAAATTCGTCGTATTCCTGGGAATTGGGATTTTTCTATGAAAACTTGGGAAGGGCTGAAAAGCGCGCAAAAAAAATGTCCTAATTTAACTTTAGGTATTCACTCAGTTGTTTCCAACTTTAATGTGGATGATTTCCAAAACGTTTATAAAGGTTTAAAAAAACTTAAACCAAATTCCTATATTACAGAAATTGCCGAAGAACGTGTGGAACTTGGCACCATTGGGGCCGGCATAACGCCAAGTTACAAAAAATATTCTCAAGCAATAGATTTTTTAGTTGGAGAAATGAAAAAAAATAAACCTCGTGGCGTGGCCAAAATTGCTTGGGCTTTTAGATTACAATACTATCAGCTAGTTAAAAAATGGCTTAAAGATAAAACAGACCTGCCTGCCGGCAGGCAGGTTATTCCCTGTTACGCTGGTTGGTTATCGGCACAAATTGCACCAGATGGAGATGTTTGGGTATGTTGTATTAGAGCCGGTAAAGATGTGGTAGGAAATCTTCGAAAAAATGATTATGATTTTAAAAAAGTGTGGTTTTCTAAAAAAGCAAATGAGCTTAGGGCGTCAATAAAAAATAAAGAGTGCTCGTGTCCTTTAGCCAATGCACATTATACCAACATGCTAGAACATTTTCCTTCTCTCGTAAAAGCTGGAACGACCTATCTTTTTAAATAGTTTAGTCATTCTCAAAAATTATAAAAAAAGCTCGACATAAGAAGAAATATCTGATATTCTTGGATTGATAAATCATGAATATTTTAGTGACTGGGGCCAACGGCTTCATAGGTAAAAATCTGGTCAGCAAATTACTAGCGGAAAAACATAATGTCCGCGTTTTTTTACGTCATAAAACCGATTTATGGGACAAAGGCCCCGTTGAAAAAATAATTGGTAATTTTGAAAGTAAAATTTATCTGGTCAAAGCTACAAAAGGAATTTCAATAGTTTATCACTTGGCTGCTATTAGGGATAAATGGGGTACACCATGGCAGAGTTATTATAAGGTAAATATTGAGTACACTAAAAATTTGCTCCAAGCTTGTAAAAAAAACAAAGTGAAACAATTTATCTACTGTAGTTCCATAAGCGTGATAACCCCGCCGTTTGATAAAAAATTTTATGCCAAGAGCAAATTACTAGCAGAAAAACAGGTGCGTACTTTTTGCGAGAAAAATAACATAAATTACACAATTATTAGACCTGTTATTACTTATGGCCCGGGCGATAACGGTATGATTTTCAAATTAGTAGATATGATTAACAATAATAGATATTTAACCGTTGGCAGTGGTCATAACTATGTTCATCTTTGTTATATTGATGATCTTATTAAAGGGTTTCTTCTAGCATTAAATAACAAAAAGGCCTTTAATCATACCTATTGTTTTTGTGGACCGCAACCAATTACCATTAATCAGTTAGTTGAGCTAATCAGGAAAAATTTAGATAGACAGAATTATACTTTCCACGTTCCGCTTTGGGCGGCCCATCTAGTAGCCTTCTTATTAGAAAATATGTATAAACTGTTTGATAGGCACACTGAACCATTTATTAGCCAAGCTAAAATTAGTACCATGACTATATCGCGTCGTTTTAATTTTACCAGAGCGCAACATGATTTGAGATATAAGCCGACCTATGATTATAATTTGGGTATAGAAAAAACTGTTAATTGGTATAAAAAAATATATGGATAAAGATGACGAAGGATTAGGAACTGTTTACGAAAAAATCATGCTTAATGATTTTTTCTGTGATCTAATTAAACAATATAAAATTAAAACGGTTTTAGAAATGCCTGCACGCGGCATGAGTGGTATCCCAGGCATGAATAGTTTTGAGTTTGCTCGTAGAAAATGTCAGCTTACCATTTTAGATAATGATAAAGATAGAATAGCGAAGATACAGAAATATTGGCAAAAAACCAAATTTAATCCAAATATTATTTATAAAAAGGACTTTAGAAAACTGCCGTATAAGGATAATTCTTTTGATCTCGTCTGGAATTTTTCCGCTCTATGGTACCACGATCAGGCAGATCAAATCATCAAAGAAATGGTCCGAGTTTCTAAAAAATTAGTTTTTATTAGCGTAACCAATAAAAAGCAAATTGGTTATTTTTTACGTAAGCGCTGGCTAGACAAAGAATTCTTTAACGGTGTTTATGAAAAATGGACTGATCCTAAAAATATCAAGACAGTTTTGTCAGAAGAAGACGTCAAGATTATCGATGAAGGCGTGATCGATGTTCCACCATTTCCAGATACCTGTATGCCGCTAGGAGATCTGCTAAAAAAAATCGGTTTCAAATCAAGGCCGAAAAAAAATGACAAAAGTTGGTGTTGGTCAACTATGGAATACTATCAAGGAGGCGATAAGTTTTTACCGGCAAAAATAGCTAAATATAGTTTTTTAGAAAAATTACCTTTGCCCTGGCAGACAAAAATTATTTGGGCACATCATAGATTTATTTTAGGAAAAAAATGATCAATTTTTGGCAGAAAAACAAGCAGCTAATTATCAGTTTAGTAGTAGGAATAATTTTAATTGCCCTTTGGCTTAGGTTTATTGATGTCAAAAAGATGCTGGAATATTTTAAAGAGATAAATTTATGGTGGGTTATAATCTCGCTTGTCATCTATGTTTCGGCATATTTTGTCAGATCTATCCGTTGGCGGGTTATTTTAAAACCAGTAACCAATACTACTATAGTAGAAATATTTTCTTTATTTATGGCGGGTATGTTTGTAAATTATGTTGTACCTATTAGAGCCGGCGAACTTGCTAAGGGATATTTTTTAAAAAAAACTAGAAAAATTACCATGTCCAAATCTTTGCCTACGGTCTTTTTTGATAAGATGATGGATTTGTTGCCAGTGTTATTATTGTTTATTCTGATACCTTTCGTTGCTCGAGATATTAATCCAATTGTGATGCAATTACTTTATATTTTGCTGGGTATCTTTATTTTCTTTTTACTGATTATAATATTTTGCATCTTTAAAAAGAAATATGCCAGTAATATTTTAAAAATATTTTTCGTTTGGCTTCCTAAAAAATGGCGACTGTCAGTAAACAATTTTATAGAAAGATTTGTCGAGGGGATGTCAGTCATTAAAGATCCGAAGATCATAACTATTTCTTTGGCCCTGACATTACTGGCTGTTCTCTTAGATTCTTTATATATCTTAACTATGTTTAAAGCCTTTGGCTTCCAGATGGCTTTTGTGGTGGCCTTGTTTGGTTACACTTTAGTTAATTTGTCATATATTTTGCCTACACCCCCAGCGCAGATTGGATCTAATGAAGCAATTTTCGTGATTGTTTTCACTTTACTTTTTGGTATAGATAGAAACCTAGTTTCAGCTACTATGGCCTTTGCCCATCTCGTTAGTGGGACTATAATATTCTTATTAGGGTTCTTATCTTTAAATTGGTTAGGACTAAATTTTAGTCAGGCCCTAAACCTAAGGGAAAAATCACAATGAAAAATTTCTTCTCCAAAAACTGGTCAGTCATTATTTTGGTTATCATCCTGGCTTTTAGCGTTTTTCTGAGATTTTATAATTTACAGTTTACTCCGGGCTGGTGGCCTGATGAAGGCGTTTATTTAAACATCGCCAATAATCTATTACACGGTAAGGCGCAGATGTTGGCTTTTAGCTATCCCTTTGTGCCACATCCCCCTTTGTTTTTTCTTATTTCGGCTCTATTTATCAAATATATTGGTTATTCTCTACTGGCTATGCGTTCTTTTACTGCCATATTGGGGATTCTGTTAGTAATCCTTGTTTATCTTATGGGCAGATCGCTTAATCGCCCCGTGGTTGGAATAGTGGCTGCTTTTTTAATTGCCGTAATGGGGGAAAATGTCATTTTATCAAGGGTTGCTCTTCCTTATGAGTTATTTACAATTTTTTCTGCTTTGTTTATTTACTTTCTTTTTCAGCACATTAGTAGCAAGAAAAACGTTTATTATTTTTTACTATTTTTAATCGCAGGCTTGGCCATGGTTACCTCATATTATGCCGCAGTGATGATAATATTTTTGCTTATTTACTCGACTTATCTATTTATTAAAAAAGAGCTTAAATTTAAAACTATCGGCATCAGCTTGCTTATATTTCTTCTACCGGTTTTACCTTACTTAATTTGGGGTTTAGTTTATGTTCGACCTGCTTTTGCACACGATATCTTGTATATTTTTTCTCGCCATACTGTCGATACAGCGAAGATTGTTAAATCATTTTTGCAATCAGTATTGAATGTAAATTTCTTTTTTGTTTTTGGTTTAATCGGCTTACTCTTTTTGCCAAAAAAAGTGCGTTTTTGGACTATTTTGTATCTTTTCCTTTTACTGGGTTTAGAGTACAAATTCAGGCAAAAATTTACTTGGTTTAGCGCCACTTATATTTTTATTTTTTATTTTGGCGCAGCCGTTATGCTGGATAAAATATCCAAACTAATTTTAGAAAGTTTTTCAGAGGACAAGCCAAGGGAAACTTTACGAATATGTCTTTTAGTCCTATTAGTTTTAACACTTACCTTTAGTTCGGTCTTTTATTTAACTAAAAAAATTATTCACCATGAATGGTTGGAAACAGATTTTAATGTAAACGAAGAAGAATCTTTTTCCACCGGCAACGACGGCTATCCGGTTTTGCATGAAGCCATTGGTTACATTAACGCTAATGTTGGTCCCAATGATACGGTTTTGGCTTCGGCACAGTATCTCTGGATGATTAAAGCAAAACCAACTGATCCCATTCTTTCTTATATTTATACTGACCAAGCCACTACTAATTTTCCGAGCGATATGCGTCAAACGGGGCGTTTCCTTTACGATCCTTCTTACCAAAAAGCGAAATTTCTATTAGAAGATAAATTCACCAGAATGTGGTTTGCCCATCAGCCGGGTATAGAAGAGGGTGTATTGGATGACATTTATAATAATTGGCCCAAGGTTTTTGACAAAAGCGATTTTAAAATTTATCAAAATCCTAATATTTAGAATTGATTATTTATGAAATCAATTGTTATTATTCCTACTTATAACGAAAAAGAAAATATTAAGAAAATAATTTCTAAGATTTTAGATTTAGGATTAGGTATCAATGTTCTTATAGTAGATGACAACTCCCCTGATGGTACAGGTCGGATTGTCGACGGGTTAGCTCAAAAATTCAAAAACAAAATATTTGTTTTACATCGCCAGGAAAAAAACGGTCTCGGAAAAGCGTATATAGCTGGTTTTAAATGGGCTTTAGCTAAAAAATATGATGTGATTATGCAAATGGATGCGGATTTTTCTCACGATCCCGAGTATTTAAAAATATTTCTTAAAGATATCATAGAAAACGATTTAGTAATTGGTTCTCGCTATGTTAAAAATGGAGGCACCAAAGGTTGGGGAGTGGGCAGGAAGATGATTTCTCGGGGAGGCAGCCTTTATTCGAAAATTATTTTAGGCGTGCCAATGAATGATTTGACCGGTGGATTTAAGTGTTGGCGAGCCGATTTACTCGAAAAAATTGAGTTAGATTCTGTTATTTCCAATGGTTATTCTTTTCAGATAGAAATGAACTATCGGGCGGCAACATTACGTAGAAAGATTAAAGAAGTGCCAATTATCTTTGTAGATAGAACAGTAGGTAAATCGAAAATGAATAAAAAGATAATCCTAGAAGCTCTTTGGAAAGTTTGGATGCTAAGACTAGGTAACAAATCATGGCTCAAAAAATAAATAAATTCATAAATTTTCACAAAGATAAATTTATCATTTTTGGTATCTATTTACTTTTGGGGATAATTTTCACTTGGCCGATCATTACCAAACTCGGCACTCTAATTTACGGTTTTAAGGGAGATCCTTTTTATAATTTATGGATTTTTCATAATCTGCGGTTTAACGATTTATTAGTTAATGTATCATTCGGACTTCATGACCAGTCTTACATCTTGCAGCCAGTTCAGCCGCTTATTATTCTCTATGGTAAAATTTTAACTTATTGTTTTAGTGATATTATAACCTATAATCTGATAATTATATTTTCTTTTCCTTTAGCCGGTTTAGCAATTTATTTACTCACGAAATTATTCACCAAAAATGTTTTAGTAAGTTTTTTTGCAGGAATAATTTTTGCTTTTTCTGCTTATCATTTAGCTAGAGCAGAACAACATATTAGTTTAGTTTCGATTTATTGGTTAGCATTTTTTGTCTATTTTCTTTTTAAATTCTGGCGAGATTCCAATTGGAAATATGCAATTTTATGCGGTTTGTTTTTTTCTTTAACTTTAATGGATAATTATCAATATGGTTTTATGGCTTTGATTGTTGGTTTATTATTTTATGCTTTTTTAGTAGTTATCAACTACATTAAAAAAGAAAAAAAGTTTTGGATTTATACAAAGTTTTTTTTGTTGGCAATCGTGGCGGCTCTTTCAATAATTTCTATTTTCGATTTTAAAATTGTTCGAACCATTTTTTCTAATCAAGGCGCAACAGCTCTTGGACCGGAAAGAAACATTAGTGAGTTACCTGTTTATTCGGCGCAGAAATTCAATTATATTTTACCTAGCCCCGAAAATCCCATTTTGGGAAAATTTGCTGAAGAAAAATACGATCAGTCTATAAAAGATACAGGCGGCAATTTAACAGAACAGACTCTTTATTTAGGGATTATACCAATTTTATTATTGCTATATTGTTTTATTGTAATATTAACCGACGACAAAATCCAAACCAGAAAATATAGGTTACCAGTCATATTTTTAAGCCTTTTATTTCTAGTCGGTTTATATTTTTCTTTTGCTCCAACTGTGGAAATTTTTGGCCTCACTATCAAAACCCCGGCAAGTTGGATTTTTCCGCATTTATCGGTTTTTAGAGTGTACGCTCGCTTTGGATTATTGGTGATTTTATCAGTTTCAGTTTTAGCTGGTATCGGTTTGTCATTTCTTTTAGAAAAAATCAAATCTAAAAAAATTGTTATGTTACTCTACTGCTCTATTGCTCTCTTACTTTTATTGGAGTTACTCAATTTTCCACCTTTCCACTATGTTGATGTTAGTAAGAAAGCAATGCCCGAGGTGTATCAAGCTTTAGAAAATAATCTCACCGGAGTTTTGGCAGAATATCCATTATTACCATCCGAGGAGCCGAAATCTTATGATTATTTGCTTTGGCAAAGATATCATAAATTTCCATTAGTGTATGGCGCACCAATTAATTCAGAGGGCGATGAATTTCGAAAAACCATCTTAGATCCAAGTAATAATAGCACGATAGAAAAGTTAAAAGAGATTGGCGTTAAATATATAATTATTCATCAAGATAGTTATACTTCAGAAAATGCTAAAAAATATCCACTAGAATATAATAATGGCGTGGCGCCGAAAGTTGATAATGCTCAACTAGAACTCTTGGGCAATTTTAGCGAAGATACGCTTTATAAGATCAAATGAATTGTTATATTGCTAAACTGTCAAATTGTTAGACTGTGACTATTTGGTTTATCTTATAGAAAACAATTTAGCAATTTGATCATTTAACAATGTTTACGCCTTAGCCAGGACAAGACCCCAGATTTCTTTAGCATGAGCATCTTGTCGCAGTATCTTAGCGCACTCATTTAAAGTTGCCCCAGTAGTATAAACATCATCAATCAACAGTATGCTTTTGTTTTTTAATTCTTCACCACCTTGCCAACTAAAAATATTTTTAACATTTTTTCTTCGCGCCGCGCCGGATAACTCCGCTTGGGTTTTTTGAGTTTGCTTATTTCGAACTAATGCTTTATTTATTTCCCAGCCGAAATCATTTTGCACTTGTTGAGCTAAAAGTTCAGCTTGATTAAAACCACGTTTTGCTTGGCGTTTATAATGTAGGGGAATAGGAACAATAACGAATTTTTTAGCTAAATTTCTCTCTTTTAGAACTCCCACTAAAATTTTACCTAAATCCTTTGCTAAATCAAAAACCCCATCATATTTGAAAGTATGTATTGCTTCTTTAAGAGGCCCTTCTTTATAATAAGCAGCCACAATTAAACCGGTGAGAGAGGTATTTTTTCGGCAACGTGGACAAAATTGGCCTTTTTCGGTTAAAGTTAAACAATTTGGACAAGTTGGTTTTTTTATGAGAATTATTTTTCCTTGGCATTGGCTACAAAGCCAGGTTCCTTCCTTATTACAACCAACGCAATATTTTGGAAAAAGCAAATCTAAAATATAATCAAAAAGTTTTTTCATTTTTACTTTTAATTTACCCTAACTTCCCAGAAAATTCCCCAATCTTCCAGCCAAGTAATATTATCCGCTACTAACCGAAAATATTCTTGATAGGATCCTGTTGGGGTTTGGTCGGTTGCACTCATCCAAAAAGAAAAAGTCGCATTGTTTCCAGGAGCCACACTATCTTGCTGCATATAAATTCTATTGGCAGAAAGCCAGTTAGAAGGGTGACCGTAAAGATCATTAATGTCGGCGCGTAGAAAGATAGGCGTTCTATCTAATGGTCGATCTGTTCCTAAATTAACAATTCCTTTTTGCCAAGTGGCATAACCGGTGTTTTTGACATTTAAAACGAAATTATACCCTTGATTTTTGTTAACAGTGGGATAGGAATTTTGTGAAATCCATTGACAAGGATAATATGCACTGGCATTTGTTAATACGTTCACCTCCCAGTAAATTCCGTAATCTTCCATCCAGGTTATGCCATCAGCTACTAACCGAAAATATTCCTGATAAATTCCAGCTGGCATATCAGTTGGCGCGCTCATCCAAAAAGAAAAAGTCGCATTTTCCCCTGGAATAACTGTTTCTTCATTCATGTAAATTCTATTGGCAGAAAGCCAGTTGGAAGCATGGCCATAAGGATCGTTAATATCAGCTCTAACAAAAGATGTGATTCTATCTTGTGGTCGGTCAGTTCCTAAATTAATACTATTTTTATACCAATTTGTACTACCAGTATTTTTTAAAGTTACTGAAAAATTATAACTTTGACCTGGGACCAAAGTAGGATAGGTATTTTGGCTGATCCATTGATAGTGATATTGACTGGGGTCTGGGCTGGGAGAAGGATTAATTGTTTTATTAGCATTTATTCTTCCATATCCATATTCATTATGAAAATTACTGCCCCCCATGCCGGCGACTTTATCAGCGTTATCTTTAATTTTTTCTGTGACCTCGTTATTGGTTAAACTAGAGTTAGTAGCCCAAACCAAAGCCACTAGACCGCTCACATAAGGAGCGGCGATAGAGGTGCCAGAAACCTGTCCATAATCATAAGAAACATTATCTTCAGTGGTATAAACTTGATTGCCTGGTGCTACCACATCGAGCTCCGGTCCATAATTACTGCCGTGTCCGATTCCCCAATCGCTAGGACCGCAACGATTATCAGATTGGTTGGTGGCTCCAACAGCTATCACGTTTTCATAAGCAGCCGGGTAGCTAACCGTACTATTGTCATTGCCAGAAGCCGCTACCACCACAGCCCCTTTTGTATCATAGGCGTAATTAATAGCATCTTCTAAAGTACTTGATTCGTCCGGTCCTCCTAAACTCAAATTTATTACTTTAGCACCGTTGTTGACAGCATAACGTATTCCCAGAGCAATATCCGAATCATAAGCAATATAACTGCCGCCTACGTTGGTAAATACTTTTATAGGCATTAATTCAGTTTGCCAATTTATACCGGCAATGCCCAGCGAATTATTAGTAATAGCTGCGGCCGCACCTGCTACTGCTGTACCATGACCATATTCATCAGAATCAGTATTGGCTGGGATCACATATTCTGTTGACCCACCATTTTGATAAGCATAGCCAACAGTAACTTTACCATTTAGATCCTCGTGTGTTCCCTTGATTCCCGTATCTACAATAGCGATTTTAGTAGCATTAGAACCAGTGGAGGTGTCCCAGGCAGAAGAAGCGGAAATTTTACTGAGAGCCCATTGATCAGAATAATAGGTGTCATTAGGGGTGGTAGTTAGTTTATAAACATGATCTGGTTCAATATATTTGATTTGTTTACTTAATGCTTGCGTATAATATATTCTACTTCGCTCCCATGTATTTAAACTTTTGATTTTAAAAACATCCAGATCGGGTATTTCTTTTATTCGTTGATAATTTATTCCTAATATTTCGGCAGCTTCTTCTGTGGTTTGTTGACTTCTAAATTTGACCAAATATCCGTTATCACCATCAGCAGATACAATATTAGGTATCAAAAAACCGGCGACTAGAACGAAGATTAAAATAAATAGTTTGAGATATTTAGTCATTTTTTTAGTATCAATAGACTGTTACATCGAAGAAGACACCGTAATCTTCCATCCATGTAATTCCTTCACAAACAGGGCGGAAATATTCTCGATAGGTTCCTTTAGAAATGTTTTGGGGGGCATTAATAAAAAAAGTAAATCGGCCAGTTTCCCCAGGATTAACCGTGCTTTGATCCAAACTTATTCTATTTTTTGACAACCAGTCAGAATAATAAAATGAACTTTCACGATCGCGAGGTTGATCTGTGCCTAAATTGATAGCGCCTTTTGTCCAAGCAACCTGGCCAGTGTTTTTGTATTCAACCCAGACAATGGTTTTTTCTCCAGCTCGAAGAACCGGATAATTAGATTGGCCAACCCATTGGGCATGAGGATGTTGTACGTTTATATCCCAATAAATGCCATAATCTTCCAGCCAACTTATGCCATCAGCCACTAATCGAAAATACTCTCGATAAGTTCCTTCCGGCATACTATTAGGTACGCTCATCCAAAAAGAAAAAGTCGCATTTTCTCCTGGAGCCACACTGTCCTGTTGCATATAGATTCTATTGGCAGAAAGCCAGTTGGAAGCATGGCCATAAGGATCGGTAATGTCCGCTCTGATGAAGGCGGGTATATGATCTAGAGGTCCACTGGTGCCAAGGTTCACCGTACCTTTTCGCCAAGTTGCAGTACCGGTATTTTTTAAAGTTACTGAGAAATTATAGCTTTGTCCCGGCGCTAAACTAGGGTAAACGTTTTGGCTTACCCACTGTGATGCATATTTTGTTCCCTCACTCTTAACATTTATATCCCAATAAACTCCCTGGTCGCGCATCCAACCATGACCGTCGGCAACAGGTGTGAAATATTCTCGATAGGTGCCGGCTGCTGTCCAAGTAGGTATGCGTAACCAAAATCTAAAAGTACCGGTGCTACCAGGTGCTACCGAATCTTCTATCATCCAAACCCTATTACCTGAATACCAGCCGGACGGTCCATCGCCTTCGCGAAGCATCCAAGGAATTCGGTCGTGACTTCTATCAGTACCTAAAAATACTGTACCTTTCTGCCAAGTTTCCGTGCCGGTGTTGCGGTAAGTTACCTCAAATTGATAGGCTTCACCGGGATATAAACTAGGATAAACGTTTTGGCTTACCCACTCAGAATCGTAGGCCTTTTGCTCAAACCATTCATTATATAATCGCCAAAAATTATAATTGCCGTTATAAACGTGTGGAGTATAGGTATACAAAGACGCGGTTGCTCCGTTATCAATATGTACCTCTTGTCCCGGCGGACCTCCGTAAGGGTTAGGATAAGTATTGTCAATCCATAGTATAGTCCCAACATTTTTTCCGCTATTGCGGCCTTGTTTAGCTAATTCATAGTTGTATCTTAATTGCCAAGCGGCATTTTCCACTTGTTTAGTAAAACCTTGGAATAGTTGTTGATGATCTCCATTGTCGGGACAGCCATAACCCATTGCCCAATCCAAAGCATACTGCGAATAATCTGTTCTAGTAATTAAACTTTGTTCTTTTTGTAAAGTAACCAATAACACCTTTGGATTAACTGTTCCTGTTGATGAGTTAATGTCAACTCCGTTACAAACGGTGCCGCCGTTACATTCGCCAGAAGCATGTTCGTGTCCATGACTGGCATCATAGATAATCTGGGCTGCCGAGCGACCATTCTCGCTATAATCCTTAAGCATCCCGCCCCTATTGTTTAGAAAGTTCTGAATATCACCGGCGCTCATGTCATTAATAGCTACAAAAGATCCATCAGAAATTAAATCATTGGCATTAAAATCAGCGGCAAGAGTTCGATTAGGGAAAAGTAATAGAGTAATAGAACAATAAAGTAATAAAGCAATACAAAAACCGAAAACCCAAATAATTAGGTTTTTATGTTCTTGTATTTTTATGCTCTTGTGTTTTAGCGATTTAACTTTTAACATCGTCTTAATATTATAACAGATTTTCCTTCTTGGATAAATTGTAAATATATTGTATAATTAAAAATATAGATATTAAACATATTTGGTTCACAAATTTGTATAGGGAGGGGCAAATGAATAAAGAAACACAAAAAGAAACGAAAGATTTAGCGACTACCGAAGATTGGATGGAAGAATATGATGGACAACTCGCCATTGATGCTTATCAAACTAGTGACGAAATTGTCGTTAAAGCACCAATCGCTGGGGTTAAACCGGAAGATCTCGATGTAGCTATTACTGATGAAATGATTACAGTAAAAGGCGAACGCAAAGGGGAAGAGATTTTACAAAAAGACAACTATTTTTGCCAGGAATGTTACTGGGGATCATTTTCGAGATCTTATGTATTGCCAATCGCGGTTGACGCCGATAAAGCTGAGGCCTCGCTGAAAAACGGAATTTTGACGGTTCGTATTCCTAAATTAGAAAAAACAAAAACCAGAACAGTTAAGGTTAAAACTGAGTTATAATCATAAATAGAGGAAAAATGGAAATAAAAAAAGCTGTTATTCCGGTGGCTGGCTTTGGTACTAGATTTTTGCCTATTACTAAAACAGTGCCTAAAGAGCTTTTGCCAATTATAGATAAACCCGTTATTCAGTATATTGTCGAAGAAGCGGTTAGCGCCGGTTTAAAAGATATTATTTTGGTTATTTCCCCGGAAAAAACCATTATTAAAAAATATTTCCAGAAATTTCCCGCTTTAGAAAATCGTCTAAAAAAAGACGGCAAAATTGCCGCCTTAGACACATTAAAAAAGATAAATAAGGGGCTAAAGTTTTCTTATGCTATCCAAGAAAAACCGCTAGGCACAGGGCACGCATTATTGGCCGCCCAAAAACTAGTTGGCAATAATTGTTTCGCATATTTTGACGGAGATGCAATTTTTTCTGCCTCAAAGCCGGTTATTAGTCAAGTGATGGACGTTTTTAAAAAATATCCAGCCGATGGAGCAGTGGGCGGTATCAAAGTGGCGCGTGAAAAAGTAGCAAATTATGGTAATTTACAGGTAAAACAACTTCACGATAGAGAATATTTGCTGGAGAAGATAATCGAAAAACCATCACTCGATAAAGCGCCAAAGGATAATTTGGTGGTTGCCGGTCAAAGATATGTTTTTTCGCCCAAGATATTTTCTTATTTAAAAAAACAAAAGCCGGGTGTAGGCGGAGAGATATGGTTGGCAGACGCCGCAAGTAGCATGGCAAGTGAAAATAATTTTTACGCCACGGAAATTGCTGGCACTTATTATGATACCGGCAACAAACTGGAGTATCTTAAAACAGTCATTGATTTTGCCTTAAAAAATCCCGAGATTAAAGAAAAATTTAGACAATATTTAAAAAATTTAAATTTAAAAAATGAATATTAGGAGGGGTGCAATGCAGATATTAAAGAAAATAGGTCTAATCGGTTTACTTTTAATTGTCACTTTTAGTTTATCTGGTGCCACCTGCAAGAGTCAAAAAGCACAAGACCAGCAGGAAATAACCATTACCATGTGGCATCTTTTTGATAACGAAGAAGTATTTAAGCCATTTATTGATGCTTATCATGTAGCACATCCTAATGTAAAAATAAATTTTGTTAAAAAAGACCCCGCCGAGTATGAAGAGGAAAGTTTAGACGCCTTAGCACAAGGAGAAGGACCTGACATTTGGCTTATTCGGAACGATTGGGTTTACAAGGATTACAAAAAAGTTGTTGAAATGCCGGCTGGAGCCATGAAAAATTCCGATAAAGATACCCGTAGCAACCTTGATATTTACAAGGAAACTTTTCCTCAAGTAGTACTTGATGATAATACCGTTGATGGCAAAATTTATGCTTTGCCTTTTTATGTCGATACTTTAGCGCTTTATTGGAATAGAGATATTTTTTCTCAAACCTCGCGGGAATTAGAAAAACAAGGCACTACGGAAGATCCCACGCTTTTTCAAAATCCGCCTAGCACCTGGGATAGTGTTATTAAATTAGATAAATATTTAACTAAAAAAACCTCTGATAATAAAATAGAAAAATCCGGTATTGCGCTTGGTACAAGCTATAATGTCCAAGACGCCACGGATATTTTGGCTGGTTTAATGCTACAGAACCATACCAAAATGGTTTCCGATGATAAGAAAAGCGCTACTTTTAATTTACCTATCAAAAAAGAGACAGGCGAACCGGTTTATGCAGGGACTCAGGCTTTAGAATTTTATACGAGTTTTGCCAACTCAGGCAAAGAAAGTTACTCTTGGAATTCGGAGATGCCCAATTCTTTAACTGCTTTTATTGAAGGAAAAACCGCTATGATGGTTGGTTATGAATATTATACTAATACCATCAAGCAAAAAAATCCTAATCTCAATTATGGCACCGCGCCTCTGCCGCAGATAAAGGGTAGTTCTAGCGCTGTTGATTATGCTTCTTATTGGACCGAAACTGTGACTAAAAATTCTAAACATCCAGATATAGCTTGGGATTTTTTGATTAGTACGTTTAAGACAGGGTTAGACAGTTATTTAATGGCCACAGGTCGACCATCTCCCTTGAAGCCTGCTGACGTGCCGGATATGGGGCAGCGACCACTTCGTATGGATCCATTCCGTTTTCAGCAAGCTACCGCCCAGAGCTGGTTTAAGGGTAAATACCCGACTAAAATGGATAAGGTGCTTTCCGATTTAATAGATAATGTGGTAATTTATAATCAACCGTCGCAGACCGCTATTGATGCTGCGGCCTCACAAGCCACCTTACTACTTAACCATTAGGAAATTTATGTGGAAGTTCATCATTGAAAAAACTTTTGCTGCTACTGTCGCGGATCCTGGCATTATCGCACCAAACCTCAAAAACCTTACTCAATTTGATTCCCTTCAGGATTTCCTTCTAAATATCCCTGCCATGTTAATTGGTTTAGTGGGAGTGGTATTTTTGGGAATTTTCTTCTTTGGCGGATATCAATATTTAGCTTCTATGGGCAATGAAGAGCAATCTAAACAGGCCAAAGAAACACTGATCAATGCTATTATTGGTCTGGTGGTGGTATTAGTTGCCGAAGCTTTAGTATTATGGTTAAAATCAAAACTATGAAAATTAAAGAGATCAGTAAAAAAATTGTCTATCTTAATGCAGGACTACCCTGGTTAGTACCGGGTAAAACCGATCCTTCGCAGTACACCTTGGATGATGTAGTGGTGGCGCTAAATACTGTCATAAATATTCTTTTTGGTGCCGCCGGAACCGTGGCCATAATTTTTATTATTATTGGTGGATATCTTTACATTACTTCTCACGGTAGCCAAGAGCAAACCCAAAAAGCCAAAACTACTATTTTTTGGGCGATAGGAGGGTTAGTTTTAGTTATTTCTGCTTATGCCATTGTGCGATTGTTAATGAAATTTTTATTAAATGACGATTCTTTTGGACAAATTGTGAGGTAGAAAATGTTAGAAATTGTCAAAAATTTATTTATTGGACAAACTTTAGCAGTAGATCCCAAAAAATTTGTTGTGCCGCTTACCGCGCCTAAAGACCTGCCTACGGCCTTTTTGAGCATTGAAACTGCGGTGCCCGTAATTTTCAATATAATAATCATTGCCGCCGCAATTACTTTTATAGTGCTTTTTCTTTTAGGCGGTATTAAATATCTAGGTTCGGCCGGTAACGAAGAAGAAACCACCAAAGCAAAAAAATGGTTGGTTGATGCAATTATTGGACTGGTTATTGTAATTGGTTCTTGGGCCATAGGCACTTGGATTTTATCGGAAGTTGGTTTTTAACTTTTGTTTACAAGGAGCAAAATGCTTAGAAAAATAATAATTACTTTATTTGTTTTAGGATTTTTCTTATTACCATGTTTAGCGCTTGCTGAGGATAGAGGGACGCTGGTGCTTACCATTAAGGATGCCAAAGGTCGCAATCCTGTTAGTACCGTGCTTATTACTAATACTACCACCGATGTGCAAACATCGAGGAGTGTCGGTGAGGGGGTGGCGCCAGTGAGAATTGACTTACCGGTGGGTAGTTATAGAATGCTTATAGCCACTGATCAACAAGCTTATGACGCTGTTCCAGTTCAATTATTTGTTATTACTGCCGGGCAAGAGCATACGCTAACCGTTACCCCTAGTTTCGTTTCAAGTGTTTATACTAGTGGACAAAGCTCCGGTTCGGGCAGTACCAATACCGCCTCGCCTAGTAATACGGGGACCGGTTCAAACACTGGTTCTGGCACCTTAAGTATTGGAAAATTAAAATTTGCTACGCCGGCCGTATTTAGCGATTTCGGCGCTTTTGGTGATAAATTCAGAAGATTAGAAACAGCCTTGCCGGCAATCTTTGATATTGTCATTGTTGCTTCCGGCATTATTTTTGTGATACTTTTTCTGGTAGGTGGTATCCAATATCTTTTTTCTGCCGGTAATGAAGAAGCCACTGGTAAAGCCAAAAAACTGTTAGTTGATGCCATTATTGGTTTAATAATAGTATTGGCTGCTTGGGCCATAGGTACTTGGATTTTAGCTAATTTAGGAGTAAGCTAAAAATAACAAGGCAAGCGCCAATAAAAATATAAAATTTAATTTAGGAGGAATGATGTTTAATTTAGTAGAAAAAACTTATGCTCTTTACGCTCCGACTCAGGGAATGTCAAAATTTGGGACACTTAACGAAGCCGTCAATAGTATTTTTAACATTGCTATAATGGCAGCGGGAATCATTTTTATAGTGCTTTTTGTCGTGGGTGGTATCCAATACCTTTCTTCTGCCGGCAACGAAGAAGCCACTGGTAAAGCCAAGAAACTGTTAGTCGATGCCATTATTGGTTTAGTGATAGTATTGGCTGCTTGGGCCGTGGGAAGCTGGATTCTTAATCAGCTTGGCCTTTCTCCAGCTAGTTTAGGTAATTAACTAATAAAATAATCAATAAAAATTAGTAATAGAAAAAGGGGCCGCTTCCGCGAGCCCCTTTTGAGTTTTACCTTTTTGCTATTTTCCAGTCACTACCAGCGGGATTTACTCCCTTAATGAGTAAAACCTTGGCCTGTAACTGGCGGCCGTCGTCAAAAAGTTCGACAATACGGCCTTCGCCTACAGGCCGCCCGTTAAGCGATATTTCGACAATATCCCCAACCAGGGGGTAATTTGTGTAGTCGAAGACTAAATTAACTGTCTTCGAAACAACTTGACCGGGAACCTGATCGTATAAAAAGTTTAACTTTTCCGCTAGGCCATTTAAGGCCTTATCAGCTGCCTTCCAGGCAAGACTCTCTCTGATATTGTCATTGTAAATTGCTCCCCCGGCATTGATGCCGGGAACATATAACCCCAATGATTCAAGCGCTCCTGAACAATTTCCGGCTGAAGTAATTGGTTTAATCTGGCCAGTTTGGATACTGACCAACTTGCCAACAATATCAACTTGGCACTGAACGTAGGAACCAAGCTGTATATTAGCTTGACCGAGATTGAATCCAACTCCACCAGAAATGCGGTTAACCTTGAATCTGGCAGTTAATTCCAAATTAGCGGTTGCGCCCCAAAGCTTGTTTGGTTCTGTTTTTGTGGCTGGGTCAATCCCTGATAAACTTTGCTCAGCGATTATCCTATCATAGCTTTGTCCGCGAGCAATAATCGTCCAACCGTAATTGGCCAATTTCTCTCTCATCAGGTCCATCAGCCATGTTCCGGTTTCACCGTTGGTGTAATCGCCAATAACCTGAAGGTTTATAACAGCTACCCTTTTTGTGGGGATCGTTGCTGTCAAACCGGGTTCCGTAATTTTTGGCTCAGATTGTACTGGTGTATACTCCACGTACTCGGCCGCGAAAGCGGCCATAGATGTTGTGATGACGACCATCACAACGAGAATTACCATTATAATGATCCTTTTCAAAAGGATCACCTCCTCTTTCATTTTTTGGTGATTTATGTCAACGCCCTTTTCAGGCGTTAAATCGATGTTAAAGAGCTATATATTAATCCCCTGACGGGACTCCATAGTATAGCACAAAACAATAAAAAAATCAAGGGGTAAGCCCTTGAAATGACAAATGTCTAATATCTAAATTTTTTAGTAATTTTAGCATTAATAAATTAGACATTCATTAGAAGTTAGTCGTTAGTAATTAGACATTGTTTTCGCTATATCATTCTTGAGTAACCCTGAGTACTTCTTCTTCTGTGGTAATGCCTTGTTTAACCTTATCCATACCATCTTCCAGCATGCTTTTCATGCCGGCTTTTTTAGCAGCTTCCGTGAATTCTCTAAGTGTGGCTTTTCTTTGTATTAACTCTTCAATTTCTTTAGTAGGCACTAATAATTCAGCAATTACTATGCGGCCTTTATAACCGGTTTTACCACAAATATCGCATCCTTTGCCATGACAATTTACACAAATTTTTCTTACCAATCTCTGAGCAATAATTAAATTAATAGAGCCGCCTAAAAGATATGGTTTGACGCCCATATCTAAAAGTCGCGGAATGGCGGTCGGCGCGTTATTGGTGTGCAGGGTAGTTAAAACCAAATGGCCTGTCATAGCGGCCTGAATAGCGGTAGTGGCAGTTTCGTCGTCACGAATCTCACCCACCATGATAATATCCGGGTCTTGTCTAAGTATTGATCGGAGCCCTGTAGCGAAAGTGTACCCTTTATCTGGTTCCACCTGGCTTTGATCCACTCCTTTTAAGCGATACTCGATTGGGTCTTCCAGAGTGATTAATTTTACCCCAGGTTTATTTAATTCAGCCAAGATAGCATATAAGGTGGTGGTTTTACCACTTCCGGTTGGACCGGTATTAAAGACAATGCCTTGCGGTTTTTTAGCAGCTTCACGAATCATTTTTATATACTCGGGGCTAAATCCTAATTGATCTAGAGTGATAAACGTTTTATCCTTCGGCAATAATCGCATTTCGATAATTTCTCCAAACGCAGCCGGCAAAGTCGAAATTCTAACATCAATAGCACGTCCCGAGGCCTTAAAATCAAATCTACCATCCTGGGGAACGTTACGCAGATCCAATTTTAATCCCGCCAGATACTTAATGCGTGAATTAAGAACTTGATAGCTTTGCAGGGGAAGTGTAGCAATATTTTGTAGTACACCGTCAACGCGGTAACGAACTTGTAGATTTGATTCCTGAGGTTCTAGGTGGATGTCGCTGGCCTCAGAAATTATAGCCCCGGTAAAAAGAACGTCCAATAATTCTGTTGTGGGGACGTTTTTTATTTTATCTTTAAGTTCTACCAAATTTTTTATATCTTGAGCAAATTTTTCTTTGCTAATTCCCGTTACTTCTATCTTCTCACTACTGGTTGATTCTGGCACTTGATTATATAAACTCAAAGCGTAATTTAAGGACGAATTGGAACAAACCGCAAGAGTAAATCTTGCATCAATGGCTTTTTCTATTTTTAACAAAATTGACTGAAGATTTTGGTTGGTGGGGTTAGAAGTGGCTATTTTTACGTCGTTACCGGCTCTTAAATAGGCAACAACTTTTTCTTTTTCGGCAGTTTCTTGGGGGATAATTTTTAACACGTCAAGTAGAATCGGATAGCCCATTAAATCAACATAAGGTAAACTATTTTTTTTGGCGACTAATTCAAATTGTTTTTCTTCTTCGTCGCGATTAAACGAGTAAATAGTTTGTTTTATATCAATCATTGCCACTCCCTACTTCCGCCTCTGGCGGAACGCGCCGTTCCCGATGTTACATCGGGGAATAGGCCTTTTTTATCTGGTGCGCCCGAGCAGATTCGAACTGCTGACCTTCAGATCCGCAATCTGACGCTCTATCCAACTGAGCTACGGGCGCGAATTTATTCAATTGTATCTTAAATCATCTTGATTTTCAAGAGGAAAAAGGATACAATTTTGTTAATTGGAGAGGTCGCATAGTGGTTTAGTGCGCTGGTCTTGAAAACCGGTAGACCCGCAAGGGTCTCGTGAGTTCGAATCTCACCCTCTCCGCCACCCTACGCTAAAAGCTTCGTGTGGCCTCTGGCCACCAAAAGTCAACAATAAACTAAAAGCGTTGAGGTTTGAACGTTACCTTAAACAAGGATCTGGTCAAGCTTTTCGTAACAAAAGATTAATATGAGTTTAACTAGAAAAGTAGCATTGAATACGATTTTTCAGATAGTCGGTAAAATTATTGTTACCGGCCTTTCTTTAGTGGTAATCGGTTTCTTAACCCGTTATCTTGGTGTGGAAGGATATGGCGCCTATACCACCATTTTCGCTTATGTTTCTTTTTGGGCGGTACTGGCTGATTTTGGTTTTTTCTGGGTGTTGGTTAGGGAGCTATCTAAGCCCGGCGCTGATCAATCCAAAGTTTTTGATAACGTTATAACCTTAAAATTTCTCTTTGGTCTAGTCGTTTTTGTCTTATGCAGTATTATTGGATTTTTTATACCTCAATATTCTTGGACAATAAAAATGGGTATTGCCATAATTTCCGCCAGTTGGTTTTGGATGAGTTTAAATGGTACTTACGTGGGATTTTTCCAATCTCGGCTGGAGATGTATAAATCAGTCATCAGCGAGATTGTAGGCAGATTACTTATTTTTGGCGGGGTGCTTTGGCTTATTCGTTTAGGGTCTAACTTAGAAGGCATTCTAGCCGTCTATATTATTGGCAATTTCGGTAACTTTCTTTTGAGTTTCATTTTTGGTTCTTACTACATAAAATTTCGTCCAGCTTTTGACTGGTATTATTGGAAAATAATTCTTTCCGAGAGTTTGCCTTTGGCCTTACTATCTTTTATAGGACTGATCCATTTTAAAATTGATACTATTATCCTTTCTTTGATGAAGGGTGTGACTGACGTGGGTATATATGGCGTACCATATAAAATATTGGAGATAATTATTTTATTGCCGGCAATATTTATGGGTAATGTTTTTCCCATTTTAACTAAATATTATCATGATCACGATAAGCGTTTAGCCGGTTCTATCCAAAAGGCCTTCGACTTTTTAATTATTTTGGCTTTCCCTATCGTTACTGGTTTGATTATATTAGCTAAACCGATTATCAATTTTATCGCCGGAGCAGATTATCTGGTAGCTTCGACTGTCAGTTTTGCTAATCACGATATAACCGCACCAATAATCTTAATGATTTTAGCAGTTTCTATCGGTTTTTCTTTTATTTTAACAATCTTTTCCAGTTTGCTTACCGTTATCGGCAAACAAAGATCTCAGGTTATGCCCATGGTCATTATCACGGTAGTAAATGTTGGCCTAAACATTTGGCTTATTCCTCGCTATAGTTATTTTGCTGCTTCAGTTGTTAATTGTATTACTAACTTTATGATGCTTATCTGGTGGAATGCCCTCACTCATCGTTATCTTGGTTTCAGATTGCGCTACAAGCTAGTACTTAAGGTCTTTTTCTCAACGCTGATTATGGGATTTTTCCTATACATTTTCCGTTCGTATAACATATTAATATCGGTCTCTATCGGAGTAGTTGTCTTTTCTCTAGCTTGTTATCTAACCAAAGTGTTCAACAAGGATTTAATTATGCAGATACTACCCAAAGTCAATAAGGAGAAATAGTTTATGAAAATAGGAATTGATGCTAGGGCTCTGCAAACCAGTCATCGCTTCCGAGGTATCGGTAGTTACGCGGCTAATTTAATTGAAAACATTGCCTCATTGGACTTAACTAATGAATACGTATTTTTTAGCCAAGGTAACAACGAAGGTCTGCATAATATAAAGTTTCCAGAGAAATTTAGGTATGAAGAAAAATTTACAAAAAACGTCCAGGATCCATCTCGCTACAATTGGTATTTTGACCAATTTTTTCTTCCCAAGGCAATCAATCATAGCAAAGTGAAAGTGATTCATTTTTTAGATCAGCTTTCTGCTCCGATTGTTAAAGCCGCCAAAACAGTTATAACCGTAAACGATCTTATGCAATTTCATGGCCAAGAAAGTAGCTGGAAAAATAAAGTAAAAATTCAATCTATTACCTCTGCTGATAAAATCATTGCGATTTCCGAATACACCAAAAAAGATATAATCAAACATTTCCAAATTTCCAAAGACAGGATTAAGGTTATTTACGATGGTTATGATGAAAAATATTTCAGGCCGGCTGATGATCAACTGATACTAAAAGAAATTAGAAAAAAAATTCTGGGTAAAGAAGACGAACACTATTTATTTTATTCCGGGAGTTTTGAGCATCACGAACCCAGAAAAAATGTTGATTTTTTACTGGATATCCTAGAGGAATTAGATAAAAGAAATTTCAAAAAAATTAATATAGTTCTTTCCGGGAAAGAAGGTGAGGAAAGTAAAAGATTAAAAGCTGAGGCAGCGAAACTTTCTTTAACCAATCGCCTAATATTTGTAGGTTTCTTGACAAAAGAAGAACTGGTCCATTGTTACCAGGCCGCTTTAGCCTTTGTCTTTCCATCGCTCGGTGAAGGTTTTGGCCTGCCGCCTCTGGAAGCTATGGCTTGTGGCTGCCCAGTTGTCTCATCAAACATTTCTTCGTTGCCGGAAGTAGTTGGCGAAGCTGGGATTATGATTTCCCCCAATGATCCCAAACTTTGGGCAACCGCAATTGAAAAAATATCCAATAATCATAATTATAGACAAACTCTGATTAATTCGGGGTTTAAACAAGCCAAAAAATTTTCTTGGAAAAAATGTGCCCAGGAAACAATTGAGACATACAAAGAGGTGGCAAATGACAAAAATTAGCGCTCTCGTTATTACCAAAAATGCTGAAAAATATTTAGCAAAATGTCTTGGCAGTCTGAAACCCTTAGTTCGAGAAATCATCGTAGTAGATAGCGGCAGTAGTGATCAAACTTTATCAATCGCTCGGAAAATAGGCGCTCGCGTTATTAAGCAAAAATGGCTGGGCTACGCGAAACAAAAAAATTTTGCTTTATTAAAAGCGCAAAATGATTGGGTCTTAAGTATTGACGCCGATGAGATTGTAGATAGTGAACTAGCTAGTGCCATCACGAAGGCGAATTTTGTAAAATACAGCGGTTTCTATCTTAAGAGAAAAAACTTTTTTGGCAATCATTGGGTTAAATATTGCGGTTGGTATCCTGACTGGCAACTGAGACTATTTCAAAAAAGTAAGATGATGTTTGAGGAAAAAGAAGTCCATGAAATGGTTAAACCCCGTGGCAAAATCGGTTATTTGTCAGGAAATATTCTTCATTACTCCTATCAGAATAACGAGGAATATTTTAAAAAGCTTGATGTTTACACCACCCTTGACGCAAAATTACTATATTCGAAAAAAAGACCGTGGTCGCTACTATACCAAATCGGTAAACCGATTAAGGAATTTTGTCTTTTCTATTTTATTAATAAGGGTTTTTTAGATGGCTGGGTTGGCCTAAAATTGAGTTCGTTTTCGGCTTATTATCGCTATGAAGTAGCTAGGAAATTAAGAGGAATTTACCATGCGCATAGGTCTTGACACACAAACAACTTTGGGACAAAAAACCGGTTTTGGTTACTACGTAAGTAACCTGGTTAAGAGTTTAAAAAAAATTGACCACCAAAATCAGTATTATTTTATCTGTCCTAAAGAAAAAAGGGATCTTTCTACTCCCAAAAGATTTTGGTGGGATCAATTTATTTTTCCTTCCCAATGCCGAAGCGCAAAGGTGGATATTTTGCACCAACCTTGTTTCTCGGTTCCCTTGTTTTATAGGGGTAAAAAAGTAATTACCGTTCATGATTTGGCAATTAAATATTATCCCAAAGGGATATCATTTTTCTCCAGAAACTTTTTTAGTTATTGGATGCCTTTTACCTATCATTTTGCCGATCACATTATTGCTGACTCCGAATATACCAAAAAAGATATTACTAAATTATTGCATATTGATAAAGAAAAAATCTCCGTTATTCCTTTGGCTATTGATGAAAAAATGTATAATAGAAAGAAACTTAACCCTCGAGATTTTCCAATTTTACAGAAGAAGTTCAATATCAAACATAATTATATTCTCAGTGTCTGCGAACTGCACCCGCGGAAAAATTTGGAATTTATAATTAATATCTTCGCTCGTATTAAAAATGAATTGTGCGATTGCCAATTGGTGCTGGCCGGTAAGAAAAATAAATATTATTATAAACTACTTTCCTTAGTAAAAAGTTTGCAATTAGAAAAAAGCGTTGTTTTTACCGATTATGTTAGCGAAGAAGAGAAAATTATTTTATATAAAAAGGCTCGTGTGCTGCTTTTTCCTTCCTGGTACGAAGGCTTCGGTTTACCGCTACTCGAGGCCATGTCTTGCGGCTGTCCGGTGATTTCTTCTAATACTTCTTCTATGGCGGAGATTCTTGAGACGGGTGGAATTTTACTTTCACCAACTGCTTCTTCGGCGTGGGAGAAGGCCATCAGAAAAATATTTAAGGACGAGAGTTTTAGACAAGAAATGATAAAAAATGGTCTTATCCAAGCCAAAAAGTTTTCTTGGGAAAAATGCGCTTTAAAAACGATAGAAATTTACAAAAAAATTGCCGGTGTTAAGACCTCAAGTCAAAATAATATCTTAGTAATTAAAAATCCTTTTGAATCACAAGGCTTCAGCGGTGGTGAAATTCACACACTACAAGTTGCCAATTTTATGCGCGAAAAAGGCGATAATGTTTATTTTGCAGGAACTTGTCCCGATCTTTTGAATGCAGCTAAAAAAGATGGTTTTAAAACAGAATTTCTTGATTTTGCCGGTCAAGAAGCTGTCGACAAATGGTCGGTTATTAAATTTTTGTTCACCTGGCCTTTTGTTTATTACCAATACAAAAAGTTCTTGATTAGGATGCAACAAGAGAAAAATATAAATATTTTATATATCATTTCTTGGAATGAAAAATTTTTATTGGCGCCGTTAGCTCGTAAATTAGGTATGAAAGTTTTCTTTGTCGAGCATCGTTTATTGGGTCGTTATATTTTTTGGAATCCCTTCAAGATTTTTTATTTATACGGATCAAAATTTGCCAAGATAATAGCAGTTTCGCGTGGCGTACGTAAGGGATTAATCAAACTAGGCGTCGATTATAGGAGAATAGAATTAATTTATAATGGCGTTGACGATAAACAATTTGTTAAAGTTAGACAAAAATTATTTTCTAAAAAACCGCATGAGTTTATCATCGGCACTGTTAGTAGGTTAAGCGAAGATAAGGGCTTGGAATATCTTATGGAAGGCGTGCAAACAGCGCAAAAAAATAATCCTAACCTACATTTTAAATTGAAAATAGTGGGTAGCGGTCCCGCCCAAAAATATTTACTTGATTATGCTCGTGAACTGAAAATCGAAAATATTGTTGATTTTATGGGACGCCTTGAACATGACGAGATTCCAAAATTTTTGAATAGCATTGATCTTTTTGCTCTTACTTCGATTTGGGGTGAATCGTTTGGCATAGCTTTAGCCGAAGCCGGTATGATGGGTAAGCCATCCATCGCGACTAATGTCGGGGGTATGCCCGAGGTGGTAGAAGACGGTAAGACCGGTTTGATCGTGCCTCCTTATGACAGTAAGGCGATTGGCAAAGCCGTTTTTCGCTTAGCGTCGGATAGCGCGTTAGCGAAGAAAATGGGATCTGCGGCCCGACTAAGAATCAAAAATAATTTTTCGATCTCCGCCATGTTAAACAAATTTGATTCTTTGTTTAACGAAGAAGAGAGGACAAAATGAAAATTGCGCTAGACGGATCAAAAGCCATTAATGAATCCGCAGGTATCGCTCACTATACCAGGGAGTTAATTAAAAATCTCATCAAGATTTATCCGCGTGACGACTTTTTCCTATATTTCAATTTTTTGCGGGGCGGGGAGCGCAAGAAAGCATTAATTAAAGAACTGGTTGGGAATAACAAAAACGTTAAAACAAAAATTTATCCGATACCAGGCTGGTTAAAAGAAAGATTTCATTATCTTCGTTATTCAGCGCTAGGTAATTTATTAAGAGGTAACGATATCTATCACGCCACAGAATTTTTAAGTTTTGATAATGGTTTAAAAATTCCCCAAATATTAACAGTACACGATCTTACCATGATAAAATTTCCTTATCATCGAGGCCGAGAAGTTAGTAATCGACACGGAGAAATGCTCAAAAGAGCCTGCCAGAACGCCAGTAGTATTATCAGTGTTTCCGAATCTACCAAAAAAGATATTATTGATGTTTTCAAAATCAATCCTAAAAAAATTCAAGTGATATATTCCGGCAGGGATCCTCGCTATAAAATTATGCCCGATAAAACCAAAGTTAGAAAATTTTTGGAAAAAAAATACCATTTAAAATTCCCTTTTATGCTATTTGTTAGTACAATAGAACCAAGGAAAAATGTTCCTCATCTGCTTAGGGCCTTTGATAAATTTTCTGGCCAGCGAAAAGAATACTCGTTGGTTTTGGTGGGAAAGCGAGGGTGGAATACAGAGGAAGTGGACGAAACATATAAAAGGCTAAAAAATAAACACAAAATAAAATTCATGAATTATGTTCCTGCTAGTGATTTGGTTTATTTCTATAATGGTGCGACTTTGTTATGCTATCCTAGTATATATGAGGGATTTGGACATCCTGTCTTGGAAGCCATGGCTAGCGGAACGCCAGTTTTAACTTCCAGGGTTTCTTCTCTACCAGAAGTAGGCGGTGCCGCGGCCTATTATATTGATCCCAATTCTCCAGAAGAAATTTCCAGAGGAATGGAAAAAATCGTCGATGATCAAGATTATCGAAAACAGATGATAAAAAATGGACTTATCCAAGTCAAAAAGTTTTCTTGGGAAAAATCAGCAAAAGAAACATATAAGTTATACGAAAAGGTGCTGAAAAATGATCGAAAAAATTAAGCAAAATAGAATATTCTTATATTTTTTACCTATTTTATTTTTGGCGATGATTTTAATTGGCCATTATTCTCTACTGGGTTTTTTGGGAATCGTTGGTTTAGTAATTTTATCCATTATATTCATTTTTATCTTAAAAGAACCCTTTTGGGGGTTATTATTTTTAATTTTTACCCTGCCGTTTGAAAGAATCCCGACTTTAGATGTCGGTTTTGCCACTATAAAAATGGACCAAATTTTCGCTGGGATGACTCTTGTGAGCTGGATACTAAAGATTCTCTTTGAGAAAAGAAAATTGGCGCCTTATCCCATTTTTTGGCCCCTATTGTTTTTTATTGGCGTGAGCTTTGCCTCGGCAGTGTATGCAATAGACACAAATCGAGCTACTATGGTATTCATTTTTGATGTTTTTATGATTTTGGTCTCTTTACTGGTTGCCAACCTTATTTCTGATCAAGAAAAGCTGACAACGGTTTTTAAAGTATTATTTTGGTCTACGTTGGTAATTTGTTTATTTGGCACCTATCAATTTTTAGGTGATGTTGTAGGACTACCCATCACCTTAACGGGATTAAAAGATATTTACACTAAGGCTGTTATGGGTTTTCCGCGTATTCATGCTTTTTCGATGGAGCCCTTATATTTTGCTAATTTTCTCTTTATTCCGCTAGGTGTGTTATGCGGTACATTTTTCTTTAAGATAAAAAAGATAATGCCTTTATGGCAACAATTTTTGTTTATCTTACTTATTATCATGATGATCGTTTTGGGCATTTCCCGCGGTGCTTATATCGCTCTAGCGGTTTTTGTACTTATTTTCGCCATTTTCCTTCTCAAAAAAGTATTGACCTGGAAAAATATGATTTTGATTTTGGCTAGTGTCGCAGTAATTGGTGGGGCTACTTTTGCTTTTTTGAGTGTTAGTCAGCCGGATGCAGTTAATAAGTTTTTAGAACACGCTCAGTTGGGAGATTTTTCCGAGGGAGAATCAGTGCAAAAAAGATTAGTAGATTATCAAAAAGCCATAGATTATTGGCAAGAAAAACCATTTTTAGGTATTGGGCCGGGAAATTATGGTCCTCGGTATTTAGATTATCCCTCCCACGAAGGGATTACCGATTGGGAAATTGTTAATAATCAGTATCTGGAGACCTTAGCTGAGACAGGCGTATTCGGATTATTATTTTTAGTTGTAATCTATTTGATCGTGATTATTCGTTCTATTACCGCATATTTAAAGACACGAAACATGTTTCTAAAAGCAGTCCTGTTCGGTTTACTGGCTGCTTTCATAGCAATTTTAGTACAATATAATTTCTTTTCTACTTTATACATTATGCATATTTGGGTTTTGATAGGATTACTAATTGCCATACAGAATTTATGTTTTAAAGAGGAAAAATTATGATATATTTCATCTCCTTAATTTGTTTTTTGCTCCCTAGCTATTTAGTCCGATTTAATGTTTTTAGTGTACCTACAACACTGCTTGAGGTTTTGATTTATGTTGCGGCGGTTATCACCATAGTAAAATTTTCAATTTCCAATTTTCAATTTTCAAATAAATCCAAAATTTCAAAATCCCAAATTCCAAACCAGCTTCTAAAATCAATAACTCATAGCCAATTATTAATCCCTATTTTGTTATTTTTATTAGCGGGTATCATTTCTATCTTTGTAGCGCCAGATAAACGTGAGGCGTTAGGATTGTTTAAGGCCTATGTTTTTGATCCAATTCTATTTTTCTTTATCGTTTTCGCCAATGTAAAAAATAAAAATGATGTGACTTTAATTTTTAAGGCCTTAATTCTTTCAGGATTTTTGGTGGCACTACACGCGATTTGGCAAAGAATGACTGGTCAATTAACTCCTGACGGACGCGTGATCGGCTTGTTTGGATTTTCAGCCAATTATTTAGCATTGTATCTTGCCCCTCTGGCAGTTTTAACATTTTGTTACCAAATTTTTACTATGGAAGACCAATATGATTTTTCTAACTACAAAAGAGTTTGGTACTACGATGTGATTTTTTTAGCCATGATCTTGGCAATTTGGTTGTCTGGTTCAAGAGCGGCACTCGGGGCGGTGATATTGGGAATCATTGCCTTTTCAGTTATTAAATATTGGTCATGGATTAAAGCCAGGCATACAATTAAAATATTACTTTATTGTTCCATTGCTTTACTACTTATTGTCGGTTGGCAGATAATTAAACCAAATTGGCAGTTAGCTTCCGGTGAAGGTGGCCGCATTACCAGTTCGAATAATATCCGTTGGGAGATATGGAAAACGACCGTTAAGGATATACTGCCAAGTTCCACTGGCTGGCGGATTAACTGGCTTTTAGGTGTTGGTCCGGGAGAATATCAAAATTATTTTACAATTTTGACCAAAGATAGAGTTAATTTTCCTGAATGGATTTCTCCTATGGCGCTAACGCCGCATAATCTATTTTTAACCATTTGGGTTAATCTTGGATTACTGGGATTGGTTGCTTTTATTTGGTTATTGATAATATTCTTTAAACTCACAGCCCATCATTTGCAATCCCGAGCTTCGCGAAATTATTGCTTATTACTCATTACTTTAATGTTAACTTTGCTTATTCAAGGAATAGCAGATTCACCTTATTGGAAAAACGACTTAGCTGTGTTTTTTTGGGTTATCTTGGCTTTGTCATTTTCTGTTAATAATCTGATGTTAGAAAATGAAAAAAATGTTTAAAACTATTAAAACACTTTTGTTACTTATTTTCACACTAACGTTGTTTTCGGGCTGTTTTTTTGTTTCCAAGGACTTGAAAGTTAATAATCTACCTTCGTATACAGATCAAAATTCCTTTAAGTGGGGGATTGGTTTTGATCCTTATCCTAACGGTGTACACAGAGAAGACAACTTTAATACCGTGGTCAAAAAAGATCAGGAATTAGGTGTTAAGTGGCTAAGAATAATGGTTCCGGATTGGGATATGGCATCTCTAACGTATACGACCAATGCAGTTGAGAGGTGCTCAAAAGAAGGTTTTAACGTGATAGTCGGTTTTCAACCGGAACAAAGCTACGACAGTTATGACGATCCTTATAAAAACGGTTTTGATTTAGCGCACAAGGTTGCTAGTCAGTTGTCCAACATAAATTATTTCCAGCTTTCTAATGAACCGGCCGCCGGCGCCATAAAAGAGACTTGGTCAGGGGTAGATGAGGAATCTTTTGATCAGGAAAAATATCAAAAAGTTGCTGCTTGGTTAAAGGGAGCTTCCGATGGTGTTAAAGATGTGAACCCTAAGGCCAAAAAAGTAATCACCGGCCATTGGCTTCATGTGGGATTTTTTGATCTTCTCGATAAAGATAAACTAGGGTATGATATCATCGGTTGGGATTGGCACCAGCAAAGTCCTGATTTAACTAAAATAGAAGACCAGGGTCAGGTTTATAATTTACTCGATTTACTTAAAAAGTTTAAAAAAGAAGTTTGGATTACGGAGGCAGGAATTTATGGTGGTAGTCAAAATGGTGAACAAGCACAAGCTGACTATTTAAAACAATTGGCCAATCAAACATACGACTCAGGGGTAGTAAAAGGATTCTTTATTTTTACACTTTATGATGGAATTCCCAAGCAAGAACAAAACGAAAACAACCTTGGTATAATGGAACTTAATCAAGATCAATCAGGAGCTTGGATATTAGGTGAGCCCAAAACCGCTTATTATGAGATGCAAAATATAATTAAGAAAATGCCGTAAACCATTTTCTAGGAAAATATCTGGAAAATATTATGCAAAAGTATATAAAAAGTTCCAAGAATAATAAACATGTTTTAAGCTATTTTATTTATTCTTTGTTGAGCTTAATACTTGTTTATATTTCAAGTCTTTATTTTCTGATTCTGGAAGGCCGTCTCGATTTTATTATGTGGATTATGGGAAAGTCCTCCCTTAATTTTTCTTGTTGGCCGTTTTTTGCTACTATATTTTCTATTTTTTTAATCTATAATTTAGCAAAAATATTTTATGGTGGAGGCCTAAAATTTGAGTTTATTTCAAGTGTCAATAAAAAGATGTTGGCGCTTATTGGCATCCTTATTTTATTTTTATTATTGCGGTTTACCCCGCTACTAGCCATTTTTGATTCTGGCTATTTTGATTTAAGCAAAATCCTAAATAGCAAGGAAATTATTTTATTTGTTTTATCTCTAAGTTTGGCGGTGTTAGGGTCTTGCTACCTTGTTAAAACAAAAATTATTCCTTTTATAAAATCATCAAAACTTTGGATCATTCTGCTTCTTATCATTGGGGCATTTTTCTATATTTTAAACTCCATTCTGCCATACTTAAATTTTCAAGCTCCTGCCTTGGACGTGGGACTTTTTAATCAAGTGATCTGGAATTTCAGTCGTTTTCATGAGCCCACCAGTACTATTCGGGGTGTCTTACATATCTGGGCCGATCATTTTCATCCCATTCTACTACTATTGTCGCCGCTTTATTGGTTTACTAAGGGGCCTGTACCTATTTTAGTGGTCCAAGCGTTAGTGGCTGCTTCAGGCGCGTTACCGATATATCTTATTGTTCGAAAAAAGACCAAAAATATTTTTCTTTCCTTCGCAGCAGCTTTCTCATATTTATTTTTCGTTGGGCTACAAAACGCTCTAAATTTTGGTTTCTACCCGGAAAATATGGGACCGGCTCTTTTCTCGTGGGCTTTTTTCTTTTTACTAGAGGGAAAAGTTACTCGTTATTTTATTTTTCTGTTATTGTGGTTAGCTACCAAGGAAGATGTTTCTATCTTTGTTAGTTTCTTCGGTATATATATTTTCTTCTTCGAAAAAAATGTTAAAAATTATAAGATCTTAGGGATCATTACATTACTAATTGGCCTTGTTTGGTACAAACTGGCTACCGGTGTTATAATTCCGCATTACGCCGATCAATTTTTTGATTGGGCCAAAACTTCCACCTCTAAATTTATGTATTTTAATTATGACCAACTGGGTAGTTCACCGCTAGAAGTTATCAAAAATGGTATTAAAAATCCCTTTTATGTTTTTTACATTTTTACTCATCCGGAAATAAAAATTTTTACCGAACTTAAAATAATTTTTTCCTATGGAGGAATTTTTGTCTTTTCGCCGCTAGCATTAGTTTCTTTGCCAATGTTTTTAGAGGCTTTTTTAGCTAACCGCCAAACGCTCTGGGAATTTCACTTGCATTACCAAGGGCTATATTCAGCTATCTTGGCCATAGCTTCGGCGCTGGCCGTAGCAAGAATCGCTGGAAAATATCCAAAGTTTGCCGATAAAATTTATATTAGCGGCGGTTTACTCATAATTTTTAGTATTGTTTTTAGTAATTTTATGTTAAATAGTCCTCTTTTGTCGCTCAGAAATTATAGCTTTAACTCCATTGAGAAAAATAGAGAAATAAAAATGATCTTAAATAGAATTCCCAGTAATGCCGCCGTTACCGCTCAAAATACTCTTGCTCCCTATCTTTCCCAGAGGGATAAAATTTATCTTTATCCTCGCATAGAAGATTCCCAGTATTTAGTTTTAGCGCCTAGTTTATCAAAATACCCGATAGAAGATAACGAATATAAAATAAAACTTTGTAATTTAATTTCCCAAAAAAACGATTTTCAGTTGGTAGATTATAACGCGCAGGTGCTGTTATTTGAGAAGGGTGCTTCTAGTGATAAGATCTATTCAGGTAATTTAAACGAGAATGATATTAAGGATTTGACCAATAAATATTGCGCTAACTGATAAGATTATAAAAAATAGTAAATTTATTTATGCTAAAATCCATCGCAGAATATTATAAGAAAAATCCCTGGCTACAAGTTGTTATTCTTTTTTTAGCCTGGCGTCTAGTAATACAAATTATTGTTTGGTGGGCGGATATTCGTTTTCCTGACGCTAATTATCCATATCAAGTCGCAGTTGAGGGAAATCGTTTTTTAGCGTATTGGGCCAAATGGGACTCAGTTTATTATTATGAGCTTATTAAATCTGGTTATCACGCTGGTTCTTTTTTCCCATTGTTTCCGTGGATAGTGAAATTAACGAGTTTGATCATTGGTAAATATTATCTTCTGGCCACTTCAATCGTTGTCAACTTGGCGGCGTTAGGTTCTTGTTTGCTCTTATATAAAATTGCCAAACTGGAAGGAGATGAAAAATTTGCCCAAAGAGCAGTATTTTATTTGTTAATTTTTCCTGCCAGCTTCTTTTTAATCGCCCATTATACGGAAAGTCTTTTTCTCTTATTTATTCTACTTGCTTTCTATTTTACTTTTAAGAAAGGGTGGTTATCTATGGGCATTTTTGGTTTTTTAGCTAGTATTACGAGAGTAACCGGGATTTTAATATTTCCTGCGCTACTAGCAGAAATTACCTTGGATAGTTGGCATAAACTAAAGAAAAACATCAATTGGAAAGCAGTTTTATCTTTAAGTTTAATTCCCCTTGGTTTAGGCTCCCTAATGGTTTTCACCGGGTTGAAATTTGGACAACCTTTAGCCTTTCTTTCTAACCAGGGCAATTTTGGCCGCTACTTTGAACCTAATATCCTTTTAACAATCAAAAATCAATGTTTGCTAAACTTGGTAAATGTGGATAAATTTTTTACGGAAGGTGCCACCAATTCTCTAAACTACTTATTATTTTTTACAATATTTTTGATTTTTGTCATTTTATTAATCCGTTATAGTCGACCTAGTTACGCCATCTTGGGCATACTCTTTTTTGTTATACCAGCCACGAGCGGAACCTTTATAAGCATGAACCGGTTTCTGTTGGTTTTATTTCCCATTTACCTTTTACTTGCGAAGTTGATTAAGCCTGATTCTCTGGCCGAAAAAATATATACTTTTTCTTCTCTTTCTTTAATGATACTTTTAACTATTTTATTTACCAATAATTATTGGGTAGGTTAATTATGAAATCTATTGTGATTTTGCCAACTTATAATGAAAAAGAAAATATTAGAAAAATAGTTTCTCTAATTTTAGGTTTGAACAAGAAAATTAATATATTAATAGTTGACGATGGTTCTCCAGATGGTACCGGCAGAATTGCCGAAAAATTAGCAAAGAAACATCATCAAGAAGTTTTTGTTTTACATAGAAAATCTAAAGACGGTTTGGGCAGAGCTTATGTGGCAGGTTTCAAATGGGCCATTGATCATAATTACGAAGTTATTATTCAGATGGATGCAGATTTATCGCATGATCCGAAATATTTGGGCATTATGCTTAGCAAAATCAAAGAAAATGATTTAGTTATCGGTTCGAGATACATTAAGGGTGGAGGAACGCTAGGATGGGGAACAAAAAGGAAGCTTTTATCCCGCTCGGGGAGTTTATATGCTAAAATAATTCTAGGCCTACCTCTTAATGATTTGACAGGCGGGTTTAAATGTTGGAGAGCCAGTTTACTTAAAAAAATTAATCCGGATTCTATTACTTCTAATGGTTATTCTTTCCAAATCGAAATGAATTATCGCGCTTACAAACACGGGGCCAAAATCAAAGAAATGCCAATCATATTTGTCGATCGAGCGCTGGGCAAATCTAAAATGAACCAAAACATTATTTGGGAAGCAATGTGGAAAGTATGGAAATTAAAGTTAGGAAAATAAGATTATGAGTAAAGTATTTTTATCCGTAGTGGTGCCGACTTACAACGAAGAAGAAAGAATTGAGAATTGTCTTAAAAAAATCAAGGGCTATTTTTCCAAACAGAATTATTCTTACGAAGTGATCTTTGTTGATGACGCTAGCATAGATAAAACAGTCAAAATCATTAAAGATGCTATTGGCCATTGGCCGGTTGCCAAAATTATTGAAAACCAAGAAAATCACGGTAAGGGTTATGTAGTTAGACAAGGCATGCTGGCGGCTTCGGGAAAATATATTCTATTTACCGATGCCGATCTTTCTACTCCCATTGAAGACGTTGAAAAATTGTTATTAGAAATCGACAAATTCCCGATAATTATTGGTTCAAGATATTTGGCTAAAAAAAGCATAAAGATAGCTCAGCCACTTACAAGAAGAATAATCAGCAGATTTGGCAATTTTCTCATTAGAGCAGTCTTGGGTTTAAACTTTGCCGATACACAATGTGGTTTTAAGCTATTTTCTTCTAAAGTAGCTAAAGATGTATTTTCCCGCGCTACCATTAATCGTTGGGGCTTTGATATGGAAATTTTGGCCATTGCCCAGCAACTCGGTTATAAGATTAAGGAAAAATCCGTTAATTGGTATAATGATCCGCATTCCAAGCTTCGCGCTGGTAAAGCGGCTTTAGAAACGTTCAAAGAACTATTTAAAATAAAAATCAATTTAATTTCCGGCACCTATGATCCTGCCAAAACTACCTGGTTGGGTAAAATTCTAAGGAGTAAAACGGTTGGGCAATTCGTTAAATTTGCAGTAGTGGGAGTTGGTGGTACGGCGGTTGATTGGGTTTTTTATTTTGCCTTCACCCGTTGGTTTGCGATTTTCTATCTTTTGGCTAAAGCACTTTCCTTTTTGATAGCTGCCATTAACAATTATATTTGGAACAGAATTTGGACTTTTGAAAGTCATCAGAAAAAAGTGGCGTTGGAATTTAGCAAATTTTTTGTGGTTTCTTTAGTGGGATTAGGTTTTAATACTTTAATTATGTATTTGGTGGTAGACAAATTAAGGTTTAATGATTTTTGGGGCCTTGTATTAGCTACCGCCGCAGTGATGCTATGGAACTTTTTTGCCAATAAATTCTGGACGTTTAAAAATAAGGAGAAATAATGAAAATAGCAATTGATGCCAGGTTTTTTAGAAAATCGACAGGGGGAATCGGTCGCTATACGAGAGCGCTGATTAGAGAGCTTGCAAAAATCGATCACAAGAATCAATATTTAGTTTATCTTACCCCCGAAGACGAAGAGGAATACGATGAAGAAACTAAAAACCTAGGACTAAAAACTAAAAACTTTAAAAAGAAAATAATTCCTATTGTTCATTATTCGGTTAGCGAGCAGACAAAATTTTTGAAGATTTTACAAAAAGATCAACTGGATTTGGTTCATTTTACCAATTTTAATCATCCTTTGTTTTATAAAGGTAAGTTTGTAGTTACTATTCACGATCTTACCTTAATGCTTTATCCGCCAGCCAAAGCAAAACACTCACAGCTCAAAAAATTCGGGTTAAAGCTTACTATGAATAATGCTGTAAAAAAAGCCGAGAAAGTTATTGCAGTTTCTAAGGCCACCAAAAAAGATATTATTAATGTTCTAAAAGCCGATAAAGAGAAAATTGATGTTATCTACGAAGGGATTGATGAGCAATATCAACAGTCATCAGTCATCAGTCATCAGTCATCAGTTAAATATGGCATTAAGAAGCCATATCTATTATTTATTAGCCAATGGAGGCCGCATAAGGGTATTATTCAATTAGTAGAAGCATTTGAAATTTTGAAAAAGCAATATCGAATTTTGCACAAGCTAGTAATTGTTGGTAAGCCCAACTCGGATTTTCCAGAAATTCCCGAAGCCATACAACATAGTTTTCGTGCCAAGGATATTATTACTCCTGGTTTTATTGCCGAAGAAGATTTACCTGGACTTTACCGCGAAGCTAGCGCTTTTGTTTTTCCTTCCCATTACGAAGGGTTTGGTCTGCCGCCTTTAGAAGCCATGGCTAGTGGCGTTCCGGTGGTGGCAAGCAAAGTTTCATGTATGCCGGAAATTTTAGGCAAGGCAGCGGTTTATTTTGATCCCTACAATCCAAAAGATATGGCCGAGCAAATCAATAAGGTTTTAGAAAACGCGCCCTTAAGAAGAGTGATGCTTAAAAAAGGCTTCCATCAAATTAAAAAATATTCTTGGGCCAAAATGGCCAGCGATACTTTACAGGTTTACAAAGATGTGTTAAAAATAAGCTAATAGATAAAAAGGTATATTAACAAATGAGAATATAAACGAAAGGGGTGGATGAAAATTGTCAGATAGCACACAAGATATCTTAGGAATAATGCCTTTGTTATGTCCCGAACCAATACCGGAATATCTGGCTCGGGCGCTTGGAAATGTAAAAGGAGTAAATGACGAAATAGGTACATCAGAGGAAAGATTAGAATCATGAGAGGAGGGATACAAGCGTGGAATTTGAATTCGAAAATGGAGTGGAGAAAGTTAAAATAACCGAGTCGGATATAAACCAAATGAATAATAGTTTTCTTGCGGAAGACACGTTTTTCAATCAAGGCGGTGTGGTTCCAGGGGGTATCGGCTGATATAAAAATAAGGGGGAGCGAAGCGTGAACGATTAAGGGAAAAGACGGCAAGCTATATGTAGAAGTGAGTGAAGTTGATAGATATTTAAGTCTTACTTCTGTGAGTGAGGGAGACGAAAATGCCGAGGAAATTACGGCGTTAGAAAAAAAGATATTTGGTAAAAAGAAAAGGCGATCTCGAGTTAGAAAACGGAAAGAACCCAGGAAAACGAAATAGGAAAAGTTTAAAGATCAAAATTATTTAAGAGCGTCAAAGTGGCGCTCTTTTTTCTTGACCCTAGTATAACTTCTTCCTAATTTACCCCGCCTTGGCGGGGTCACGCACACTTCAATTGATTCAGTGTGCCCTGAGTAACAATCGAATGGGCAGGAGTGTCGTATACGGGGTCTGCGGCAAAAACCATTTATAGTTTTTTGCCTTGACTAACAGGAGGTTAATTGGTAAAGTATAAACAAATATTAGGGTAACTATTGCCAAAGAATTTATAACATTTATTTTTGGAGGTATCTAATGTCGATTGCAAATCAAACACTTTACTTTGCTTTAGGAACAGGTCTTCTTTCGGTAATCTACGGTTTAGCATTAGTAGCATGGATTTTAAAAAAGCCGGCAGGGAGCGCTAAAATGCAAGAAATTGCCGGTGCGATTCAAGAAGGAGCTAGCGCTTATCTTAATAGACAATACAAAACAGTGGCAATAGTGGCCGTAGTTTTATTTTTTATCATTGGCTATTTTTTAAATTGGACCACTGCTATTGGCTTTATCATCGGTGCAATTCTTTCCGCCTTGGCGGGGTACATTGGCATGAATGTTTCCGTTAAAGCTAATGTGCGCACTGCCGAAGCGGCTAAAAGCGGTTTATCCAAAGCTCTTAGTGTGGCTTTTAAAGGCGGCTCGGTTACAGGACTGTTAGTTGCCGGCTTGGGACTTTTAGGAGTAGCCGGTTTTTATTATTTTACTCATAATATTCAAGCTTTAATCGGTTTAGGTTTTGGCGGATCATTAATTTCCATTTTTGCGCGTCTTGGTGGCGGCATTTATACCAAAGCCGCGGATGTTGGGGCAGATTTAGTGGGCAAAGTTGAAGCTAACATTCCCGAAGACGACCCTCGTAATCCGGCGGTAATTGCCGATAACGTCGGCGACAATGTCGGCGACTGTGCAGGAATGGCCGCTGATTTATTCGAAACCTATGCCGTAACTTCCATTGCTGCAATGCTCTTGGGTTCTTTAATTTTTCCTCAAGGATCGAATGCTATCATTTATCCTTTGGCATTAGGCGGTGTTTCTATTATTGCTTCAATTTTAGGCACCTTTTTTGTGCGTCTAACAGGTAAAGACATTATGGGCGCGCTTTACAAAGGTTTAGCTGCCGCGGCCATTATAGCGGCCATCGGTTTTTATTTTGTGACTAATTATTTAATGGCTAACAATGGTTTATATTCTACTCTGCATCTTTTTTACGCTTCTCTAGTTGGCTTGGGAGTGACTGCCGGCATGGTCTTAATTACCGAATATTATACTTCTACTAAATATCATCCCGTCAAAGCTATTGCCCAGGCCTCAACTACGGGTCACGCCACTAATATTATTGAGGGGTTGGCTGTTTCTATGAAATCCACCGCTCTGCCAGTGATTATTATTGCCGTAGGTATTTGGGCAAGTTTCTATTTTGCAGAGATTTATGGCATTGCCGTAGCGGCTTTTGCCATGCTCTCGATGACTGGTATTATTGTGGCTATTGATGCGTACGGCCCTATTACTGATAACGCCGGCGGTATTGCGGAAATGGCCGGTTTACCAAAAAAAACCCGTGAGATTACCGATGAATTAGATGCAGTTGGCAACACTACTAAAGCTGTTACCAAGGGTTATGCAATTGCTTCAGCGGGACTGGCTGCGTTGGTGTTATTCGCCGCTTATACCGAAGATTTAATTAAAATTGCCGGTAATCATTTTGATTTTACTTTGGCTGATCCAAAAATAATTATCGGTTTATTTATTGGCGGACTTCTACCTTATTTCTTTGGCGCCCTAGCCATGGAAGCAGTGGGTAAAACCGCTGGAGCGGTAGTTAATGAAGTCAGGCATCAATTTAAGACCATCAAAGGCATTATGGCAGGCACAGCCAAACCAAATTATCGCCGCGCAGTTGATCTCGTTACTGGTGCTGCTATTCGTCAAATGATTATTCCTGCCCTTATTCCGGTAGTAGTGCCAATTTTAGTAGGTTATTTATTGGGACCATTAGCTTTAGGCGGATTATTAATGGGTTCAATTATCACCGGAATATTTGTGGCTATTTCTATGACTAGCGGCGGGGCGGCTTGGGATAACGCTAAAAAGTATATTGAGTCCGGACACTATGGCGGCAAGGGATCGGATGCCCATAAAGCGGCGGTTACGGGCGATACAGTTGGGGATCCTTACAAAGATACCGCAGGCCCAGCCATTAACCCGATGATTAAAATTTTAAACATTGTCGCCTTATTGATTATAGCCTTTATCATTTAAAACACTAAACACTAAATCCTAAATTCTAAACAAGATTAAATTTTCCAAATCCAAAATTCAAAACATTTAAACATTTGAAGATTTAAATTTAGAATTTGTTTAGGGTTTAGTGTTTAGAACTTAGAGTTTGAAATTAATATGTCCAAAGACCAACAATTCTTAACTTGTGCATTAGATAGAATAGAGGGGCAAGAGGCAGTTTTAATTTTTGAGTTTCATGAGAAGAAACGGGAATTAATTGTGCCATCGGTTTTTTTGCCGAAAAAATCTAAGGAGGGGGATATTTTTAATTTAGAATTTTTCTTGGCATCTGACGCCACTAAGCGCCGTGAAAATTTAGCCAGGGAGACTCTAAAAGAAATTCTCGGTGGAAAGAAATAATAGCATGTCAAAAACTTTATCTAAGATTGGGAAAATGCTTAATAATAAATACTGCAAACTTAGCGGTTATTTATTGTTAGCGATAGTCATCATCTTAATATCTTTGTATTCTTTTTACTCGTTTTCCTACACCAATAAATATTATCCTAATGTTAAAATTGGCGAAATAAATCTTGGCGGCAAGAATTTTACCGAGGCCAAAGCTTTATTAGAAGCGCAAGCGGTTTTGGTTAAAGATCAAGATTTAATTGTAAAAGGAGAAAAATCAGATTGGCGTATTCCGGCTGTCAATTTAAAAGTTAACTATGATATCGATAAAAGTCTCAACTCTGCTTATAAAATCGGTCGGGATAAGTCCATTTGGCAAAATTTTAAAACTAGGATTGTTTTACTTTTTAGTTCCAAAACCCTTATTGCCACCTTTTCCTACAATATCGCCGAAATCGAAAATCTCGTTATCGGCGTCAACCAAAAATTAACTACTGCTGGTCAAGACGCGACTTTAATTATTAAAGATGGCATTGTTGAAGTCAGCGCCGAAAAGACCGGTCAAGAGGTGAATAATGGTTTACTTAACGAAAAAATAATTTCTACAATTGGTTATCTAAATAAAAATCGTCAAGTGGAAGTTCCTATAAGCCAATATCTGCCCAAGATCAAATCGTCTGATTTGGAAACCGCTAAAAACGAAGTAACGCGCATTATTAAAACCCCCATTAATCTCAAGTGGGAGAACAAGAATTATCAATTTTCCAGTCAAGATATCGGTGAGTGGCTAGAATTTAGTACGGTAATTACTAATAAAACCGCCAAATTAAATACTGCCCAGGCCAAAGAAATAGCTGCCAGTTTCTCTTATTCATTCAATCAAAGACGGATTGAAGCGAGTATTGCCAGTTTAGGAAAAGATATTAATCAAGATCCTATTGACGCTAAACTAAATATTTCTTCAGGAAAAGTTACGGTTTTCCAATCCTCTGAAGATGGGTACGAGCTGGATGAGGAAAAAACTGCCACAGAAATTGCTAACATTTTATCTATGCGTCAAAAAGTTGCCGGCGTTAATTCCGAAAATAATAATGATACGACCAGCGAACTAGATTTATCAGTTAAAGTTAAAAAACCGGCTATTAGTAACGATACAGTTAACAATTTAGGTATTAAAGAAATGATTGCTTCTGGAACAACCAGTTATGCCGGTAGCCCCGATAATAGAAAATATAATATCGTCTTGGGCGCCGGTTTTTTGAATGGAACACTGGTGAAACCCGGTGAGGTTTTTTCGATGATGACTACTTTGGGCGCGGTAACCGAATCTAGAGGATTTCGCCAGGAATTAGTTATTAAAGAAGATCGTACTGAACCGGAAGTGGGCGGTGGGTTGTGCCAGGTTTCTACCACTTTATTTCGCGCGGCCTTAAATAGCGGCATGGAAATAGTTGAGAGAAGTAATCACGCGTATCGCGTTAGTTATTACGAGCCGCCGGTAGGAATGGATGCCACCGTTTATGATCCTAGCCCGGATTTTAAATTTAAAAATAATACCGATGGATATATTTTGATTCAGTCGAAAATTTCCGGCAATAATTTGACTTTTGAATTTTATGGCACTAAAGATGGTCGTAAAGTTGAAATTTCTGATCCGGTGACCTACGACGAAGAACAACCGGGGGACCCGATTTATACCGAAGATCCCTCTTTGGCTCCAGGTGAAGAAAAACAAACAGAAAAAGCACATGTTGGCTGTAAAGCCAGTTTTCATTATAAAGTTACTGCTTTAGACGGGCAAATTCTTACTGAAAAAACCTTTAATTCAACCTATGTCCCCTGGCGGGCAAAATTTTTACGCGGCCCTGCTTTACCCGAAGGAAGCTCAGAGCAAAATCAAACTACTTAAATTTAGTTTATTGGGAATTTGTACTAATAAAAAAAGACCCTTTAGTTAAGATAATTGTTTAATTATCTAACGAAAAGGGTCTATTGAATCATTTTTCATATGACTCAATTAGTTTTTGACCAGTTTTTCTGACATTTCCTTCCTCAACCGAGAGGTTTATAAATTTAGCATACTTTTTTTTGAGTTTGTTTGTTTTTACTATAATTTTGGAGACAAGTTCTACAAATTCGTTTTTGCTGAAAACCCCTTTTTTGTAGAGGGCTTTTACAGTTTTAAGAAAATCATCATGCTCTGGTTGAGCCCTGAGATTTTCTTGTATCATGTTGATTTTTAAGCCAAAGAGGTTGATGGCATCTGCAAATTTTACAATTTCCACAAACTCCTCTTGGGTAACCGCCTCTTTGTTTGTTTCTATGGAATTGGCAGTTTTATTATCGACGGTTTTAACGTTTTCACATCCAATATTGCAACAAACCAACAAAAGAACAATCAGAAAAATGTTCATTTGTTTCATTCTAACCCACCTCACTTTTTAAGATACTTTCATGGCATAGAAGATCTACCATGAATCTATGGATTATAACACAAAGTCACGAAAAAGTCAATAAGAGCGCATCAAGTCATCTAAAATGTAACTATAGGATAACCGTTTAGTCATTTAAAAAGGTAACCGAAAATCAACTAAAATTTACCTTGGCTATATAATTAAAATAAAGGAATAATTAATTTCATTTAGCC